>Ga0209475_10002501_pt1 | contig 18288 bp, 13 predicted proteins | sample tdDd471_FD_187128 | JGI IMG/M metagenome (GOLD analysis project Ga0209475, IMG submission 187128) | Marine sediment microbial communities from the Atlantic coast under amendment with organic carbon and nitrate - tdDd47.1 (SPAdes)... | ecosystem: Environmental > Aquatic > Marine > Coastal >... | reverse complement strand
TTGTAGGAAATAAGTTAAGGTTAAGTGGATTCCTGCCTTCGCAGGAATGACAAGTTTCTGTTTTATTCATAAATTCTTATTATCTTATATTGAATTCGTGAATCTTCGATTTCGCAGGAATGACAGGTTTCTGCTTTACCCATAAATTCTTATTGTCTTAAATTGAATTCGAGAATCTTCGATTTCGCAGGAATGACAGAAGCTTTTTTTTGGAATTTGTAGATTTACTCCCTGATCTTTTTCTTACGGAGTTCAAAGTTCTGACCTAGGTACACTTTTCTTACCATTTCATCGCTAGCCAATTCTTCAGGTTCCCCGGCTTTTAAGATGCTTCCTTCAAACATCAAATAGGTTCTATCGGTAATGGCCAAGGTTTCTTGAACGTTATGGTCCGTAATAAGGATGCCAATGTTTTTTTTGGTCAGTTGCGCCACTATACGTTGGATGTCTTCCACAGCTACGGGATCGACACCAGCAAAAGGCTCGTCCAATAGAATAAAGCTTGGGTCGGTGGCCAAGGCCCTAGCTATTTCGGTACGTCTTCGTTCACCACCAGATAATAAATCGCCACGACTTTTCCGAATATGTCCCAAACCAAATTCCTCTATCAGTTCTTCCATTTTATCGTGTTGTTCCTTTTTGCTCAACTTGGTAAGCTGCAACACACTTAAAATATTGTCTTCGATACTCAGTTTTCTAAATACCGATGCTTCTTGTGCCAAGTACCCTATGCCGTTTTGGGCACGTTTGTACATGGGATACTTGGTGATGTTGGTTTGGTCTAAATGAATGCTGCCACCATTGGGTTTGATCAAGCCAACTATCATGTAAAACGAAGTGGTTTTACCTGCGCCATTGGGTCCCAACAGACCTACAATTTCCCCTTGGTTGACTTCTAAGGAAACATCTTTCACTACTTTACGTCCGTTGTAGGACTTCATTAAATTATCGGCTTTTAACTTCATAAAACTGGGTAATTGGTGCTAAAATAGTAAAATTGAAAGATACTCTAGGGGTTCTACTTTTTATTTATTAAAAGTTTAACGCCTACCATGTTAATCTATGTACGCCATATGTTATCCGGTCCTTTTTCAAATTGGGAGAGCCAAAAACAAAACAGTTTGTGTTTATGAGCCTTTATCCACATTTTGAGAAGACAGGTAATTGCAAGAAAAAATGTTAGGCTGCTTTTATTTATAAGCTATCTGTTTCTTCCAGGGCATCCCAAAACTCGTAGGCACGGCGTAAATGAGGAATTACGATGGTACCTCCAACCAAGGTGGCGATGCTTAGGGCCTCAACCACTTCTTCTTTTTTCAAACCTACTTTATGGCTTGTTTCCAGGTGGTATTTGATACAGTCGTCGCAGCGCAACACGGTTGAAGCGACCAAACCCAGCAATTCTTTGGTTTTAACATCCAAAGCACCTTCTTGATAGGCGTTGGTATCTAAATTGAAAATACGCTTGATTACCTTGTTGTTATCTGCCAGTATTTTTTCGTTCATTTTTGAACGGTACTCATTGAATTCGTTAACAATATCAGACATGTTTTTTTTCTTTTTTAAGTTGATTTTTTACCACTATTTTAGAGATGTAAATACTCACCTGATACAGTACCAAAATAGGGATGGCCACGATGATTTGACTGGCCACGTCTGGAGGTGTGATGATGGCAGACACCACCAAAACAATGACCAGGGCGAATTTTCGGTACTTTTTTAATATGTGTGGGGTTACCAAACCTATTTTGGTTAAAAAATAGATAATGATGGGCAGTTCAAAAATAAGTCCTGAAGCCAAGGCAGAAGACCTTACCAAGGAAATATAGGAGCTGATATCTATTTCGTTTGAGATTTCACTGCTCACACTATAAGTCCCCAAAAAGTTAATGGATAAGGGGGTCACGATATAATAACCAAACAACACCCCTAAAAAGAACAGAAAGGAGGAAATAATAATAAAGCCCTTGGAATGTTTGCGTTCGTTTTCGTGTAGTCCTGGACTTAAAAATTTCCAGAATTGATATATGATATATGGAAATGCTATAACCAGACCTGCATAAATGGAGGTCCAAATATGGGCAGAAAACTGTCCGGCCATGGTACGGTTCTGGATTCTAAACGGAAATTCGTCCAAACAAAAGGTGGTATCTATCCCTATGTATTGCGACATGCTGCAGAGCCACCTATAGGTAGGGAAGCTCATTTTTTTAGGACCAAAAATAATGGTGTCGAAAATAAAGTCTGAAAAAATAAAAGCACCAGCACCACAGACTAAAACCGCTATGGTAGCACGAATTAAATGCCAGCGTAAATCCTCTAAATGATCGAGGAAAGACATGTCGTTCACATTCTTCTTTGCCATTATAAAATGCCTTCTTTAATTAAATCGTGTACGTGAACCACGCCAGCATACTGTCCTTTTTTCTCAACCAATAATTGGGAAATTCCATGTTTTTCCATCAGTTCCATGGCATCCACAGCCATGGCGTTGGCATCTATACGCTTAGGGTTTTCGCTCATGATATCCTTGGCAGTCAGGTTGGTAAAATCGTCTGTTTTGCTCAACATACGTCTTAAATCCCCATCGGTTATAATTCCTAGTATTTTACCAGCTTCAACCACAGCTGTAACCCCCAACATCTTTTCGGTAATTTCAATAATGATGTCTTTAATGCCTGTTTGCAGGCTTACACTGGGTTTTTGATTGACTTCAGACATGTCGCTGACACGCAGGTAGAGTTTTTTGCCCAGGGCACCCCCCGGATGGTATTTGGCAAAATCTTTACTTGAAAAGCCTTTTAATTCCAACAAGCAAATGGCCAAGGCATCCCCAATCACCAATTGAGCCGTGGTGCTGGTAGTAGGGGCTAGGTTGTTTGGGCAAGCTTCTTTTTCCACATAGGCATTTAAAACATAATCTGCTTGTTTGCCCAAAAATGAGTCTTTGTTTCCCGTAATGGCGACCATTTTGTTTTTGGCGTTTTTAATAAGGGGTACCAAGACTTTAATTTCTGGGGTATTGCCACTTTTAGAGATGCAAATTACCACATCGTTTTCAAGGATCAGGCCTAGATCGCCATGAATGGCATCGGCGGCGTGCATAAAAACAGCAGGTGTTCCCGTGGAATTTAAGGTAGCCACAATTTTAGTGGCAATAATGGCACTTTTACCAATTCCGGTAATGATGACGCGACCCTTGGAGTTGTAAATTAACTCTACGGCAGCTGCAAATTCTTCGTTAATATAACTTGAAAGATTGAAAATGGCCTTGCTTTCCATCTCAATCGTTTGTTTTGCAGTATGTATAATAGAATGCTGCTTGTTCAAAATTTATTATTTTTTTGGGTTGATGCTTTTAAAGAATTTAGTATCTTTAAAGTTATTCAAACTCATAACTTTTTATTCGTTTAAATAGGGTACAAAGCTAACGAAAAAAAAATTGTGAGTTCTCTTAATACATTAGGATAATTAATAGCATTTAATTTTAATGTATTTTTATAAAAGTGTAAATTAAAATTAAAAAGATTCATGTCGATAATTGAAAAAGACTTGCATAAAGCCTTAAAAACATATTTTGGCTTTAGTAAGTTTAAGGGATTGCAAGAAGAAGTCATTAAAAGCATTTTATCTGGAAATCACACCTTTGTAATCATGCCCACAGGAGGAGGTAAATCGTTGTGTTACCAACTACCTGCACTTATGCAAGAAGGCACAGCCATTATTGTTTCCCCTTTAATAGCTTTAATGAAAAATCAGGTAGATGCCATACGGGGTGTCTCCAAAGAAGATGGGATTGCACACGTATTAAATTCCTCTTTAAACAAAACCGAAATTAAACGTGTCAAGCAAGACATAGTTGATGGTGTTACCAAACTGCTTTATGTGGCACCGGAATCACTTACCAAAGAAGAGAATGTGGAATTTTTACGGTCGGTAAAAATATCTTTTATGGCCGTGGATGAAGCCCATTGTATTAGTGAATGGGGGCATGATTTCCGACCGGAATACCGTAATTTAAAACACATCATCCAGCGCATAGGGGATGATATTCCCATTATAGGTTTAACAGCTACAGCCACACCAAAGGTCCAGGAGGACATATTGAAAAACTTGGCCATTCCTAATGCCAAGACCTTTAAGGCTTCTTTTAACAGGCCCAATCTGTATTACGAAGTACGTCCGAAAACCAAACAGGTAGATGCCGATATCATTCGATTTATAAAACAAAACAGTGGGAAATCGGGTATTGTGTATTGTTTAAGTAGGAAACGTGTGGAAGAATTGGCGCAAACCCTTCAGGTAAATGGCATACAAGCAGTGCCTTACCATGCAGGCTTGGATGCCAAGACCCGATCGAAGCACCAAGACATGTTTTTAATGGAAGACATAGACGTGGTAGTGGCTACCATAGCCTTTGGGATGGGCATAGACAAACCCGATGTGCGTTTTGTGATACATCACGATATCCCGAAAAGCATTGAAAGTTACTATCAAGAAACCGGTAGAGCAGGACGGGATGGAGGCGAAGGGCACTGTTTGGCCTTTTATGCCTATAAAGACATAGAGAAACTTGAAAAGTTTATGTCTGGAAAGCCTGTGGCCGAACAGGAAATAGGGCAAGCTTTGTTACAGGAAGTTGTTGCCTATGCCGAAACATCCATTTCCAGAAGAAAGTTTATTTTGCATTATTTTGGGGAAGAGTTTGACAATGAGACTGGAGAAGGTGGTGATATGGATGACAATGTGCGTTTCCCAAAAAAGAAACACGAGGCCCAGGACGATGTTAAATTGGTGTTGGAAACCGTAGAGGCTACACACGAAAAATACAAGGCCAAGGATTTGGTGAATGTTATAGTAGGGAAGGCCAATGCTTTGATAAAATCGCATAAAACAGATGAGTTATCGGTATTTGGAAAAGGCAAGGATAAAGAAAAAAGTTATTGGATGGCATTGGTACGACAGGTGTTAGTGGCAGGCCATTTAAGAAAGGATATTGAAACCTACGGTGTGATAAAAATAACAAAGGCAGGGAAACACTTTATAAAGCACCCAGAATCCTTTATGATGACCGAGGACCATGTGTTTGACAGCACAGGAGACGAAAACATCATCACCTCCATTAAAGGAGGAGGGGCTGTGGCAGATGAAGTGTTGATGAACATGCTTAAGGATTTACGTAAAAAAAATGCCAAAAAATTGGGTGTGCCACCCTTTGTTATATTCCAAGATCCTTCGTTAGAGGATATGGCCTTGAAATATCCTTTGACCATGGAAGAGTTGATTAACGTCCATGGTGTTGGGGAGGGCAAAGCCAAAAAATATGGCAAGGATTTCTTAGCCTTAATTGCAAATTATGTGAATGAGAATGATATTGTACGTCCCGATGATATGATTGTGAAATCTACCGGAACCAATTCTTCCCTAAAACTTTACATCATTCAAAATATAGACCGAAAGTTACCTTTGGATGACATTGCTTCGGCTAAAGGCATGGAGATGAAAGATTTTATCAAAGAGATGGAGGCCATTGTATACTCTGGAACCAGATTGAATATTGATTATTGGATAAATGATATTTTGGATGAAGACCAACAAGAGGAAATCCATGATTATTTTATGGAGGCCCAAACCGATAAAATTGATGAAGCCATTGATGAATTTGATGGCGACTACGACGATGAAGAATTGCGCTTGTATCGTATCAAATTTATCAGTGAAGTGGCGAATTAGGTTTGGTTGATGATTGTAAATTCCAAGAATAAAGTATAAAGTACAAAGTACAAAGAACAAAGAACAAAGAACAAAGAACAAAGTACAAAGAATAAAGTACAAAGAATAAAGAACAAAGAATAAAGAACAAAGAATAAAGAACAAAGAATAAAGTATAAAGTACAAAGTACAAAGTACAAAGAATAAAGAACCTTGAATCTAGAACCTTGAATCTTGAAACCTGTAATTTAATGTGTCGTTTTTATTTTCATTGATTATCTTTGCATTTCATTAAACAAAATAGACATGCAAGACGGATTATACGCAAAATTCAACACCAACAAAGGTGAGATATTAGTGGCTTTAGAATACAAAAAAACACCTGGAACCGTAGGTAATTTTGTGGCTTTGGCAGAAGGTCAGATGGAAAATTCAGCAAAACCACAAGGCAGGCCTTATTACGATGGTTTAAAGTTTCATAGGGTGATACCAGATTTTATGATACAAGGAGGTTGTCCGCAAGGGACTGGAACCGGGAACCCAGGATATAAATTTGACGATGAATTTCATCCAGAGTTAAAGCATTCCGGACCAGGCGTTTTATCTATGGCCAATGCAGGACCAGGAACCAATGGCTCCCAATTTTTTATCACACATGTAGAGACCCCTTGGTTGGATAATAACCATACAGTTTTTGGACAGGTTGTTACTGGGCAAGAGGTTGTAGATGCCATAGCTCAAGGTGATACCATAGAGACCCTGGAAATTATTAGGGTAGGAGCTGATGCTGAAGCTTTTAATGCCATAGAGGCTTTTAGGACTTTTGAAGGCGCTCGCGAAAAACGTGTGGCTGCCGAACGTGAAGCCAAAAGATCCGAGTTGGATAAACTGGCTCAAGGTTTTGAAGAAACCGAAAGTGGGTTGCGTTATCAAATTTTACAAAAAGGAACTGGGAAACAAGCTGAAAAGGGTAAGACCGTTTCCGTACACTATAAAGGCCAGTTGGCCGATGGAACTGTTTTTGATTCCTCTTACAAACGCAAGCAGCCCTTAGAGTTTCCTGTAGGTGTAGGACAGGTGATTCCAGGTTGGGACGAAGGCATTCAATTGTTGCAAGTGGGTGATAAAGCCCGATTGGTTATCCCAAGTGATTTGGGTTATGGAAGTCGTGGAGCTGGTGGGGTGATTCCTCCAGATGCTATTTTGATTTTTGATGTGGAATTGATGGGTGTTAAATAAGAAGCACATTAGTAGTTTATAAAAAAGCTTTGAAGTTAAAACTTCAAAGCTTTTTTATTATAGTATGTAATTATTTTATCCTTTTGGAAACATCAATATAAATAAAGCTCTAAATCCCCATTCAGCAGTATTACCATTACCATAAGGCACTCTTGGACCAATAGCTATCTGTGCAGGTTGTTTTCCTAGTTTTACGACTTTAGCACCAATAAGATTTATAGTGCCTGTAGTGGTATTGTAATCCCAACTTTGGGTAAGTTCTGTATTCAAAGAGATGCTATATCCCCCTGGAAAGTTTTGAGCTATAAAGGGCTGGAAGAATGAGTTGTCTATACCTGCCCTATCAGAGGCTCCCGCAACAGACCAAATATGATTTACTAAAGCACCGACGGTTAGATTCCCTATTTGTTTTAAAGTGACAGCTGTTGGTCCAATCCCAAATTTTTCAGTCCCCAATAGCTTGTCTGAGCTTGTTGGAACAAGAAACACGGGGCCTATTCCCCAAATTAAGCCATCCGAGGTTGGAGCTTTGGGAGAAAAGAAGCTACTTACCAAAGCATCGCCCAATCCAAATTGGTTGCCACTTTCACCAAATACATCGGTTTGGGTAATTACTGGCAATATCACACGTGCAATAACATTCCAATCCTCACTTATACTTAAAGGAATTACAGGTTGGATGTTTAAAACAAACCGAGTTCCGTTGGCAGGTCCTATACCAAAATCTATATTGGCTTGAAACGGAACGCTTATAAGACTGGCAATAGGGTTTGCAAGTTGTTTTGCTAATTTATCTGCATCAGAACTGGTATCTGTAGCTGGTTGTTCTTGGGCAAAAGAAAACATTGTAGCCAACACGAGTATTACAAATAGTTTAAAATGTTTCATAAGTTTGGGATTTTTAATTTTTATATGGTTGTTGGTCAGACATTAGAGCCTATTCTATATAATTTCTTTTAACGACCAATTGTATTGGCAGCTCCCACTTTTACCGATCTGGTGTATTGTTTTCTTTTGGTGCTATTTTTAATCCTATTTATCAAAGCAATGTCATATTATAAACTGATTTTATATTTGTGTAGATATGAGTTTCTAATTGACATAACCTAAGAATCCGGTTTCTAAAGCCGTGGTTTGATTTTAATATAAATAATTTAAATGCTTCTATTTTAACGTAAACCTTGTTTGCAATGGCGCTGTATACTATATGCTTTAAAAACAATTGGATTTGTGGGTGTTTTTTAAATTCGAAATTATTTCACGGTATATCCTTTGCCTTCCATACAAGCCGTAAAGGCTTTATTGTAATCGTCTCGCAAGGCCTTTTCTTGATTTGCAGCAGCCTGATTGTTATGTTGCTGTTGTTGACTGTCGTGAATTACTTTGGCTCTTCGACCTCTTAAAGCTCCTACTACTGCGCCAATAGCAGCTCCTTCTCCTGTATCACCTGCAATGGCTCCAATGGCAGCACCAGCAGCAGCGCCACCAGCAGCGCCAACTATAGCAGTTCCATCTGCTGATTTATCGACCTGTGCAGCTTGTACTTTGGTAGGATTCATGGGGTCATACCCTGTTTGGTTCATCGCCCATTTATAACAAGTTGCTTCATCTGCATCCTGTGTAGCTTGATCTTGATTGTTTGCCGGAAACACATACAAACCTAAACTGTAGGCTATGGATTTGTTTTGAGCCTGAACAGCAAAATTAAAAGTACCTGCAATTAGAAGGATTATTATTGATTTCATTTTATGAATATTTTATGGTTTAAAAATTATTTGGATTTAAAAATACATAGCCCAACTGTTCCAAAGCATCGGCTTCGTTATAGAAGGTGTAGCTTTTTATGATTTTGTTGTCTACTATTTGATAGATGGAATTAGCCCAAATGATGACGGATCCTTTGTCATTTTTATAATCAATTTTAAGCTCAGCCCAATTGGCAACCCATTCACCTTGGTTTTCGCCTGTACTGATTTTTATGGCTGCATTTCTAGATTTATCGTAATGAATTTTTTTATATAAATTGTCAATATTGGATTTCCAATTGGCTATGGCCTGGGCTTTGTTAATGGAATCTCCATAAGAAGGCCCCAAACCAAGGTACCTGTCATGTAAATATACATCCATGGAATCGAAGTCCATGTTTTCAACAGCTGTTATATAATTGCTTATTAAGCTTAAGTTTTTTTCTGAATTATCCACTTCAGAATTACAGCTTAAAACAAAGGAGCCAAGAGCAAGTATTAGTATTATTTTTTTCATTTTATTTCATTTAAAATTTAAATCTTACATACTAAGATAGATATTAATTTGAATTAATTTATAATTAAATGAATGTTTATACGAATTATAAGTTGAGAATTGCTTTAGAGGAAAAGGTCTTGTTGGTGTTGAAAACGTATGACAAGAAGTAGGAATTAAATTAAATATATTATTACCTCCTATGGTAAAGTTAGGAAGTTCAAGGTGTTTACTAATTCAAATTTGGGGCTTCTTTTTAGGTTTTCCCTTAAAAACGCTGTATGTGCTGCTCCCATTAGAATAAAAACCCTATCGGTTTCTATCATGGGTATCCTGTTGAGGTTTGAAAAGATCCTTAAATTCCTATGGTAAAATTTAGCAGCTTCGTCTGCACCTTCAAACCCATTTTCGGTACCAGCATACAGCAACATGTCTGCATTGACATTGATGTTAAAATCGAGATATTCCGGTTGGTTATACAGCTGCAATTGTTCCAATAAGGGCAGGCCGTAAAAATTGTCAATTTGGTGTTTTAGTTCTGGGAGCTCCTTAAAAGGATCATTCATATACTTATTATAGGTCACAGAATCTATGGAATTGACAAGTTCTTCTGCAATACGGTAATTGTATTCCATGGCGTGGTCTATGCCATGTAGATACTTCAGGCCACTTAGTCTGGCCACTTCAAAAGCCAACATGCTTCTTTCCCCATAATTGGTGTTCAACACAGTCGGGTTGGCTAAATAGTCCTGATAGGCTTGGTTGATTTCCTTGTTGTATTCCGGCAAACTTTCAATACATACTATGGTAGGTTTGAATTGAGCCAATAAGGCAGCTAGGTCCCTAACGGCTTTATGGGCTTTTTTGTCCTCTTCGTTAAAATCCACTTTATTGGCATCAGAGGTGTACCCGAAATGAAAGGTGCCCACATTTAGGACCTTGATTTTTTGGGATTCCTTTATAGCGGTCTTGGGAAGCTCCTGACTTTGTGTGTTGTTGTTATCTTTACATGCCATGATGCTTATAAACGCCATAAGCAAAAAGGCCTTTTTGTATGCGTTAAACATTTTAAGAGCCGTTGGTTTCACCTTCTTTTTTACTGGTTAACCTCAGGATGATAACACCTACAAGTCCAGAGATCAATGAACCGATAATGATACCAACTTTCGAGGAATTGATATTTATGGCATCGTTACCAAAAGCCAGGTTGGCAATAAAAATGGACATGGTAAATCCAACCCCAGCAATACTGGCAATGCCTATAATGTGTTTGAAATTGATTCCTGAAGGCAACTCGGTGAGCTTCAGTTTTACTCCAAGATAGGAGAACAGGCTGACCCCAATTAGTTTTCCTGCAAACAAACTAATGGCAATGTAGAGCATGAGAGAGGTGTTTATTTCGGAATTGGTATTCAATACCATACCAGCATTTGCGAAGGCAAAAACAGGCAGTATGAAATAGGCTGTTAAGTTGTGGAGTTGATATTCCAGATGTTGCAATGGCGAACGAACTTCGGAGGTTAAATGATCCAGGTTGTCTATACATTCCATTTCATCCTTGGTTAAAATATGTTTATAGGTATCGTCTGTAATGCTTACAATTTTACTGGAAATGTTATTGAGGTTGCTGGAGAACTCATAAATGTTCAAGGTTCTTTTAATAGGAACGGTAAAAGCCAATAGCACCCCTGCAATGGTAGGATGGATGCCCGATTTTAAGAACAGGAACCAAACAATGGTGCCAATTACCAAACCTATTTCTAGGGAAAACTTTCTTTTATGGTAAACAAGGGCCAAAAGCGCAATGAGGAGTAATCCCACAAGAATAAAAAACCAGTTGATGTTGGCACTGTAGAAGATGGCTATAATGAGTACGGCAGCAATATCGTCTATAATGGCAAAGGCTGTTAAGAATATTTTCAAGCTTAGGGGGACCCTACTTTTTAAAGTGCCCAAGATGGCCAAGGCAAAAGCGATATCCGTGGCCATAGGTATACCCCAACCTTTGGCGGTTTCAGGGTCTTGATTTAAAAACAAAAACAAGCCTACTGGAGCCAGGACCCCACCAAGGGCAGCGATTAGAGGAAATGAGGCTTTTTTTATGCTGTCTATTTCGCCAACTAAAAGTTCCCGTTTAAGCTCCAATCCAATCAGGAAGAAAAAGATGGCCATTAAACCATCGTTTATCCAAAGGATTAAGGGTTTTATAAGGCTAAAATCATTAAAACTGACACCGAATTCGTATTGCCAAAGCTGTTCGTATTCTGCTCCATAAGGTGAGTTGGCCCATATAAGGGCTAAAATGGTTGCACCAAACAGCAAAATACCAGAGAGGCTTTCCAGTTTTATAAATTTCTGAAAAGGAGTTAATAGGACTTTTTTAATCATATATTTTTATTTTGTTCGTGTTTTTTTAATACTTCAAAAATATGCAAAAGCTACGAGAATATTGTTAAAAGTAATGGAATGAGGTGTAAGACTTGATGTTTTTTTTAAATAGTTTTACTGCCTGACATGGCGAGAGCTATTTAAACTGTGTCAAGTTGTACCATTTTTGCTAATCCTTGGAGGCGCAAACCACCATTTATAGCTAACACATAGCGATGATTTGATGGTGTTTTTTTAAACCACAAGGCATTTATTTAACGAGGTAATTAGGTTTTCAATCCAGGTCACTGCCATACAAAAGGCTTAAGAACCCGGCTTTGTCCAGCTTCCCAAAATAGTTTTGTATGTTGACCTTTGCCAAGGCTTTGGAAAGGTCCTCCCTGTTATAAGCTAGGCCCACCAAGATCTGTTCCAATTCCGAGACGGGTTTTTCACCAAAAAAGTCGCCATAAATGGTAAGATCAGAGATGTGACCTTTGTCTATATGGATGCGCATATCAATTTCCCCAATATCGAAGCGTTTGGTGCGTTGGATGTTGCTTTTCGGGGAGCGACCAAAATTCCAATCCCAGAGGTCGTATTTTTCAGCCTTCAGTTTATGAACCGCTTCCCATTCTTTTTCTGTTAGCCTATAAGTTTCAAAAGGCTCACTGGCTTCATAGAGTCCTTGTAACAACTGACTTTTAAACTCTTCCATGGTCATGGGGTTTTTTAAAAACTCAGTAATGTTGGCCACCCGACTGCGAACCGATTTATGGCCTTTGGATTCTATTTTGCTCATTTTTACCTGAAGGGCCTTGACCACTTCAGTCATATCGGTATTGAATAGTAAAGTGCCATGGCTTATCATGCGTTTGCCTGTGGAAAATTGGGCTGTACCCGAAATTTTCCGTTCGTTTACCAAAATATCATTGCGTCCTTTTAATTCGGCTTGAACCCCCATTTGGTTTAGAACACGTATCACAGGGGCTGTAAATTTCTTAAAATTGCTAATACTTTTGCCGTCGTGATTGGTAATAAAGCTAAAGTTCAAGTTGCCCAAATCGTGATATACAGCACCACCACCAGAAATACGTCGTACTATATGAATCTGTTTTTCTTCTACATATTCTAAATGAATCTCTTCTAAGGTGTTTTGGTTTCTGCCAATAATAATGGAAGGTTCGTTTATGTAAAACAACAGGTAATCGGTTGAGGTATCAAAATTTCGGAGTGCATATTCTTCTAGAGCCAGGTTTAATTTTGGATTGGTCTGTCCTTCATTATCAATAAAAATCATGCGTAAAATTTATAAATGTTTTACAAAGATACTAAAGAATACTAGCTAATTTTAAATTAGCAACCCCTTGTTATATATCTAGTTAATTAATTAGGAGGAATAGTATTTATAAAGGATTGTTAATTTAAATGAATTCTAATATATTTGGACCATGTTCCAAGCCATAAATAACAAGCTTATTTTAGGAATCATTTTCATTTTTAGCCTGTCTGTGTTTTCACAGCCTGATAATTTTAATGACCCAGAAATAATAAGGCTCAACTCACTTTTGCAAAAACATGCAAGAAATGCTGATAGTCTGCATTTTTATGCGAATGAATTGCTGCATTATTCCAAAGAAAGAAACTTAGACTACTGGAGCTATACTGCTTATATGGCCTTGGGGAACTCTCAAAGACTTGCTGGGAAAATAATTGAAAGCAATCATAGTTATCATGCAGCTTTAAATATAGCTAAGCAATTACCTGATAAGCAAGTTCAATATAGAGTTGTAAATAATATCGCTTTAAATTATAAACGTTTGCATAGAAATGATTCTGCTGTTTATTATTTTAAAAAGCTTGAAGCCTATTACGACACCCAACAGGAAGTTTTACCATCGAGTATGGCAAAAATGAATTTGGGTTTATTGTTTCTTAAATTTCATGAATTAGACAGTGCAGCGTATTATTTACACGATTCATACAAGGGGTTCAAAGAGCTTGAGGAACCTAGATATGTGGCACAAAGCTTAAATTTATTAGCGGAGCTTCAATTAGAAAAAGACAACTATAAAAAGGCACTAAGTTATGCCGACTCTAGTATGGCCTTGTCCAAGACGCATGATTTAAAATTTATGTTTCCTACTAATTATTCGTTGTTGTCTAGAGTTTATAACGCGTTGGGGCAAACTGAAAAATCTATAACATATTCAGAATTAGCAAGAGAATTAAAACCTGAAAATACAGATTTTAACAAATCCAGAATAGCTGTTTTAAACGATGGGATTAATATACAAAAAGCAAAAGCTTACCAAGCCACACTAAATGATATTGAAGATTCAAATTTTATTTATAAATCGAATTTACTAATTGCCATTGGTGTTATTTGTGTCTTGATTCTTTTTATTTATTTCTTCTTAAAAAGGTATAAGGCTATCAAAAAAGAAGTCATTGATATCCAACAAAACATTGATGAAATAAAAGCAAAGAAAAAATTAAATGAAATAGAATCAAACAAGGTAATTCAATTAAAAAGTAAAGCTACTATAAATTCTTCAAGTATTTTATACGTAAAATCTGATGGACATTATGTGGAATATTATCTAGAGTCCAAAAACAAACCTGAAATTGATAGAAGTACCATGATTGAAGTTGAAAAAATGCTTCCTTCGCCATCTTTTGTTCGCATACATAGATCTTACATTGTAAACATTAATAGAATTAAAATAATTAATTCAAATAAGGTGATGTTGGACACAGGTGAATGGATCAATCTGTCTAGAGTTTATAAAGAGCGTTTAAAAAACCTGCTTCATAAAGAATAGCCTCCTTTATTTATTTAAAATAACATGTTAGTCATGTAAGTTATTGTGTCGTTCATGACAAAAACTTTCAATCACGATAAGTATTCCCTAGTTTCGTCGTGCTATTAAAATTACTATTACATTATTAAACACCAAGGATCAATTGTTGAGTTTTTTATCTAAAGACTCACTTTCATTTTTTATTACGAACTACTAATCATGAAACATATGTTTAAACATAAACTTCCATTTTTGGCAATTTCTTTATTTTTTACTCTCTTTAACTTTCAGTCCAAAATAATGGCTCAAACAGTGTCTATACCAGATGCTAATTTTGAGCAAGCTTTAATAGATTTAGGATATGATACCAATGGATTAAATGGTAATATTTTAGAAGTTGATGCCTTAGCAGTTACAATTCTTGATATAAACGACCCACAAAATAATGTAAGCTTACCAAATGTATATGCTAGCATTACAGATTTAACAGGGATAGAAGCCTTTGTTAATTTATCAGAGTTTAATGCTAGTAAGAATGAGTTTAATTCTGTTGATATTTCAAACAATACCTTACTCACATCATTAGTTTTAGAAGATTGTTTGAACTTAAATACGCTTGATGTTTCGGCAAATACTAATCTTATAACACTTAATCTAGGAAGAAGTAGAATATCTGGAACTATAGATTTAAGCAATTTAAATAACCTTGAAAATTTATATCTACAATCCAATAGTACACTTACAAGTTTAGATTTAACAAACAACCCAAATCTTGAGGTTGTTTGGGCTTCATGGAATCAACTATCAAGTTTAGATGTTTCTGGGAATTTGGCTTTAAAAGAGTTGTGGATACATAATAATTCCATAAATAGTATTGATCTTTCTAATAATAATTCGCTTGAAATTTTATCTATTAGAAATACAGGAATGAGTTCCTTAGATGTTAGTAACAATTCCATGCTTACTAGAATAGATTGTAATGGTAATAACCTCAGTACGATCAATCTCTCAAATAATTTACTATTAGAAACTTTATACGCACAAGATAATCAGATCACAGCTATTGATGTTACCAATAATACGCTTTTAAAAAATCTGCAATTGTTCAACAATTTAATTTCTACAATTGATGTAACCAACAATTCAGCACTTGAAATATTATACTTAGAAAACAACCAATTAACATCTGTAGATGTCAGTCAGAATACTAGTTTACAAAATTTAGCAGTTGGATTAAATCCTTTAACCAGTTTAGATGTAAGCGCGCTTACACAGCTGCCAATTCTAACTGCTGAAAACACTTTGATAAGTTCCTTGGATTTGAGTCAGAATGTCAACCTAGAACAACTTTGGGTGGCCAACAATCCAAATTTAACGAGTATAGATTTTACAAACAATCCACTGCTTTTTAATTTAGGAATCTTCAACACACCTGTAGAAAGTTTAGAATTATCAAATAATGCCATTATAAGACTTCATGCACAAGACATGCCCAACCTGTCCCGATTGGATATGAATAATGGTAACAATACCAATGTTACCGAAATTTATTTAACCAACAATCCGAACTTAGGTTGTATTACGGTGGATGATGTTGCTTACGCAACCAATAATTGGACCAATGTGGATCCAGGTGTCTCCTTTAGTTTAGCATGTACTTTAGAAGTGCCTACATTAGAAAGAAATGCACTAATAGCTTTATATAACAGTACAGATGGCGCTAACTGGACAGATAACACAAACTGGAATTCAGCAGAGCCAGTGTCTACATGGGCTGGTGTTACTGTTGAAAATGGACATGTAACTAGAATTGATAAAAACAGAGGTAATTTAGTAGGAACCTTACCATTAGAATTACAAAATTTGCCTTATTTAGAGCATTTGCAACTTTCTAGAAATAATCTTTCTGGAACAGTACCAGACCTTACAGGTTTAACCAATTTAAATTTCTTTAATATAAATCTCAACGACTTTCAATTTGGAGATTTTGAAAATGAATATGCCACCTATGCTGCAAATATTACAACTTTTGGCGCTGGAGGTATGAATAAAGTGGATTTGGAAAGTGATGTTGATTTAGTTATTGGTGAAACCTATGTCATGGACATGCCAGCAATTAGTGGAACTGGTGTTACGTATCAATGGTATAAAAATAATGAGCCTATTATAGGAGAAACAGGATTAATCTACACCATTACAAATGCTCAAGAAACAGATGCTGGGAATTATACCTGTAAAGCTTCTAGCTCTATCATTCCTGAATTGGTAATAGAAAGAGAAACTGTTCATATATATCGTGAAATATTAGCATCAGACAGAGCTGCGCTTGTAGCTTTATATAATGCAACAAATGGAGCAGGTTGGAATGATAATACAAACTGGAATACGGCTGCTCCTGTATATGAATGGTATGGTGTAACGGTATCTGATAATCGCGTCATAGAATTAAACTTAGGCTCTAATAATCTGACTGGAACATTACCAGCAGATTTAGGAGATTTAGATAATCTTGAAAAATTAGTCCTTAATTTCAATCAAATTACAGGCAATATTCCTACCCAATTAGGGAATTGTACTAGTTTAATCGAATTAAATTTATGGGATAATAATTTATTGGGAAGTATTCCTTCAGAATTAGGTAATTGTACATCATTAGAAGTGTTGAGTTTAGAAAACAACCAGTTAACGGGTAATATCCCTGCTTCATTTTCCAATTTAACCGCTATGGTGTCATTTTGGGTTAATGGGAATTTATTGTCTGGAGACATTCCTGATATTGCTTCAAACTGGCCAGATTTATATTATTTCTCAATAGGAGATATTAATGGAACTGGTTCATACAATAACTTTACTGGAACACTTGATTTAAGTAATAATCCGGCTTTATCAGGTTGTTGGGTTGAGCATAATAACCTGTCCGCATTGAATTTACAGAATGGTAATAATACAAATTTCATTGCCAATAATTTTAACGCTACTAACAATCCAAGTTTAGAGTGTATTCAAGTAGATAATGCAACTTATAGTTTTACTAACTGGACAAATTTAGATCCTCAAACAAGCTTTAGCACAGATTGTAGTAACACCACAACCATAGCTATTCCAGACACAAATTTTGAACAAGCCTTAATAGATTTAGGATTCGACACCAATGGTTTAAATGGAAATATTTTAGAAACTAATGCTCTTGCAATAACTCAAATTAACATTATTGATCCAATAAACAACGTGAATCTTCCAAATGTAACTGCTGCAATAAGTGATTTGACTGGAATTGAGGGGTTTACTAATCTTGTTAGTTTATATGCGAATGATAATAGTATTAGTACTATAGATGTTTCTCAAAATACTGCTTTAGAATATCTGTATTTATCAAATAATCAGTTAACGGGTTTAGATATATCAAATAATTTAAATCTTATACGATTAGTAGCTAATGATAATGCTATAACAACTTTAGATGTTACTCAAAACGTAGCTCTAGAAAGACTTCAAATAGAAAATAATCAAATTTCTACTATTGATGTTACAAATAATACAGCGTTAATAGTATTATATTTAGAAAATAATTTATTGACTTCAGTTGATGTGAGTCAGAATACGAGTCTTTTAAATTTGGCTGTTGGTTTAAATCCAATAACAAGTTTAGATGTCACTATGTTACCACAATTGCCTATACTAACTACTGAAGGGACTTTAATTAGCTCATTAGATTTAAGTAACAATGTAAACCTAGAACAACTTTGGGTAGCAGATAATCCAAATTTAATACATCTGGATGTATCACATAATCCATTATTGTTTAATCTAGGAGTTTACAATACCGCAATAGAGAGTTTAGATTTATCTAATAATGCCATTGCTACTTTATATGCCAGTAACAATCCAAATCTATATAGATTGGATATGAATAATGGTAATAATA
>Ga0209475_10002500_pt1 | contig 18291 bp, 18 predicted proteins | sample tdDd471_FD_187128 | JGI IMG/M metagenome (GOLD analysis project Ga0209475, IMG submission 187128) | Marine sediment microbial communities from the Atlantic coast under amendment with organic carbon and nitrate - tdDd47.1 (SPAdes)... | ecosystem: Environmental > Aquatic > Marine > Coastal >... | reverse complement strand
GGGCCGCTGGTGAATGGCCCTTTGATGCGGGAATGGGGGCTTTTTGCCGCCGTGGCACCTGTAAATGAAACCAGCATAAGAAGTAAGAGAAGATGGTGCGCCAACAACTTCATTGTTGATGTTTTCCCTACAATCTATGGGTTTTCAATGGGGGCAAGGTAGTTCCTGCTCATGCGGGGTGATAAAGCGATTCAGACTAAGTCGATTACGTTCTAAGAATTGTGATGCTTTGCGCTCCCCAGATCAATGTTATAGCGATCAAGCTGAGGGACGTTCTAACCGTTTGTTGAAAGAGTGGTGAACACTCTTTGTTTCTCGTCGCTTTGTTCCGTATTTTTTGATGCTTCAATGAAGAGTTGGATCGTTCGGTCGCTTTCACAAATATGCTTGGTCAACCATTTTCGGAGGAGAGTCCGTAACTCGTTGAGAGTTTCCGTGCTTTGTTGCCGAAACCAGTTGCCGGCGGTTTGTTCGACCGCTTTAAGCAACTGCCAGTGCTGTTTGCGGTGTGCGTTAAGCTCTGGGAAGCCAATCGACTCCATCAAAGTTTCCTCACGCGAGAAGTGGTATTGCGTGTAGCGCACCAAGTCGAGAATGATTTCATTGATTTCCGAATTGGTGAGGTCCTGATGCGCGGTTTTATTAAGTAGTAAAACGAGTTTTTGATGGTCCTTGTCGATAGCATCAATGCCGATGCTGTAAAAATTTTCCCAAATTACGATTTCATCGTTTGTTGAAAGTGGAACCTCAAACCAAAACGTGCTGCCGACTTCTACGGTGCTTTCGGCGCCAATCCTTCCGCCGAGGCGATCTATAAGAAGCTTGGATACGGTCAGTCCGATACCGCTGCCTTCCTGGGCAACCAACGGATTGTGCTCAAGGCGTTGAAACATATTGAAAACGTCTTTTAGTTTTTCACGGGGTATCCCGTATCCGGTGTCGGTGACGGACACGCGGAGAAAGCCCGTCGGCGTTATTTTTTGATCTAAACGAATGGAACCGTTCTTGCGGTTGTATTTGATTGCGTTGGAGAGGAAATTGATCAACACCTGCTTCAGCCGCATTTTGTCTGACCGAACGAGATTTGCCGGGCTCGTTGATGGCGATGTTTCCCAACGTATCGATTTGTCTGAGCCGAGGGGTTTGGCGAGCGTCAGGCAGTCGTTAATGATATCGCTTATGTCGAGCTCTCTGATCGACAGTTCGACTCGGTCGGCTTCGATTCGGGCGAGGTCCAATAGATCGTTCACCAGTTCCAGCAGATGTTCGCCCCCATCAATGATATGGTCGATGTTTTCGTGTTGTCGGGCGGCCAAAGGGTTCTGGGGATCGATTTTAACGAACTGGGCAAACCCCAAGATCGCATTCAAGGGCGTTCGCAATTCATGGCTCATGCTGGCTAGAAAGTCGGATTTGGCCTGATTAGCCCGCTCTGCCATCTGTAATGCATTGTTGAGATTTTCGTTAAGAACATGAAGCTCTTTTGTTCTGGTTTGTATGGTGTTTTCCATTTCTTCAAATTCGACCTTCTGAAGGCCACGGAGCCAGAAGACCATGACGACCGCCAAAATGAACGCCAGGATGGTACGGGGAACTTGCACGGCGACCCCGAAAAGGTTTTCAAAAATTTCGGCATTGATAATGGTGGCTGGAAAAACGTCCAGAGCCGGACCAAAAAAAGTGCTTAGGCCATAAAGGCATATTGCTGCCCCGGCAATACGGAGCGCAGGCTTGTAGCGTAGGGACCGGGTTTCTATGGCGCCTTTAAAGGAAAAGGCTTTCGAATTGGCGGTGCTGTGCGAACCGATTGAAAGCAGACCGATGCCGACGAGAAATGTTCCAGGAGCACCAATAACCCATCGTGAAAAAATGTCGTCTAGAGTTGCGGGGAATATTTCTGATATGCCGCCAAAAAATAGGACAAGCCAAATTGCGCCAAGTGTCGTGGGTAAGAGGAGGTGTTTGGTTTTTCGCCACTCGTTGTCGGGTAAGATAAAACTTAGCCCGGCAATCAGCAGGACAAGAAATGATGCGCCACCGAAAAATGAGATAGTGGGGCCGGGATAGGCTTGAGGGAAAGGAAAACCGGCAATGTGCGCCATCACGAGCCATTCATTGACCGAATGGAGAAGTCCGAAGCAGCCGAAAAGGCGGAAAGGAGCGCGCAAGCCAATGAGGCTGTTCGGCACGTCTCTAATAAGAAGGACCAGCCCTAATACAAAGAATGACAGGCCATAGAAAAAGTACAGACCGGCCAAGGCGAATTCCCGTCAAGATTTTTGTCTGCGTTGGCGACGCAGTGCCAACGCTCTTGTTTGCTGATGAGTTTTCTCGTCGGGAAAGCTGTTCTTATTTTGACTTAGAATAACGTCTAACTGTGCGAATGCAAGATGATCAAGATAAAGTTCTTGTGACCGAAGACACCCCAGAAAAGGTGAAAGGCGCGGAAGCAGGGGACTTCCACGCCTTTCGGTCTTCAGGGAGGTGTTGAACTTGTTTAGAGGTCCTTGGCGAGCACGAGCCTTTGGGAAGGTTCGAAGCCGCACTCGTCAAGGAACTTGAGCAGGGCGAAGTTTTTCCAGCTGACCTGGGTTCTTATGGCATCCACGCGCAACGTTCCGAGGTTGGCGAGGAGCTGGGATAATAGGGCATGGCCGACGCCGGCTTGGGCGTAGGCGGGGTGGACGCCGATGGTATCCATAACGGCGGCGGGTTCCGTGCGGCCGAATTCACCGTAGTCGACGCGAGCCATGACGTAGCCGACGACCGCGCCGTCCATTTCGGCGACCTGGGAAACGCGGATGCCGGTTTCGCGCAGGACCTCTTCCATCTTGCTTTTATAGTAGGCCGTGCGGTCTTTTTTGGTCAGCTTGCCGTCGATACGAATGACGGCGGCCAGGTCGTCGCTGGTCATCGAGCGGACGGGGATACGGTCGCGAGAAAGGGCGGCATAGTCGTCGCCGTTGGCGTCGCTGTAATCGACGAGGTCCGAATCCATCGGTTGCTCGTTGTCGTATTCAATTTCGGCAAGGGCGTCGCAATTTCTTTCGACAATGGTGCGGGGCGACAGATTGAAGCCCATGGCGGCGAAGTATCCGACCAAATCGCCGTCCGTCCATTCGACCTGGGTGCGGAGCGCGGTGATACCGGCTTTTTTCAAGCGGCCTTCCAGGCCTTCTTGTAAGCCGCGGCCGACTCCTTTGCCCTGAGCGGCTGGGTCGACGCCGGCGATATCGATAATGGCGACCCTTTGAGTGCCGCCGAATTCGCCTTCTTGAACGCGGGAAAACAGGAAGCCGACCAGTTTGTCGCCGTCAACGGCGGCGCAGGTATAGAAGCTGTCGGGTGTTGCCTGGGCGGCATCAAGGCGTTTTTCGAAAAAGCCGCGGCGCGACCGGCCGCCAACTGTGGCGTCGATTTCGACAACCCGCTCCAAATCCGTGGGTTTTAAGGATCTATAGGTAACTTTAGACATTCTTTCGTTCCCCCCTGACCAAGTTCGCAATCCGTTTCATTGTGACCGGCATGTGATTGGCCTGCAAGAAAGGCTCTTCGTTCCAATCAATAAAGTATCCCCTTAAGTTCAGTCTGCCGTACCTTGACAGCCGCCCAGCGAGGGAATAGGCTTAAAGCAACAATTCGGTACCATAATACCAATTAATTAGTTGGTCAAGGGGTGAGAGGGTAGAAAATGACGAATTCCGTATATGACTTTTCAGGCAAGGTTGCCGTTGTGACCGGTGGCGTCCAGGGAATCGGGCGGACGATCGCCGATGCGCTGGCCGCAGGGGGCGCTGAAGTTCATGTCTTCGATTGGGCGGAGCCGGAAGAGCCGGTTGATGGCTTGACCTGCCACAAGGTGGACGTGTCGAGTTCCGAAAGCGTTGCCGCCGCTGTGGCTGCCATCGGTAAGCAGGTGACCTTGCTGGTCAATAACGCGGGTATCACGCGGGACAAGTCCATCGCCAAGATGACGGACGAGGATTGGAGCGCTGTTTTGGGCGTTAACCTGACCGGCGCGTTCAACACAATCCGCGCCATGGCGCCGGGTATGGGAGCCGAAGGCGGCGGGCGGATCGTCAATATTACCTCGATCAACGGTCTACGCGGAAAATTCGGCCAAGCGAATTATACGGCGGCAAAAGGCGGCATGATCACGTTGTCCAAAACCGCTGCCCGCGAGTTTGGCCGAAAAGGCGTGACGGTGAATGCCGTTGCTCCGGGCATGGTGATGACCGAAATGGCCAAACAGCTTCCGCAGCAATATTTGGATAAGGCGTTGGAAGAGACGGTGATGAACGAATTGGCGCTCCCCGAAGATATCGCCAACGCGGTTCTGTTCCTGCTATCCGATCAGGCGCGGATGATTACCGGAGAGGTGATTCGCGTTGATGCGGGGCAGTACATCTAACCGATTGCTGGCGGTTTCCTAATCCTGGAACTGTTCGCGTAAAATCCGTTCCTCGAGGTTGTGCTCGGGATCGAACAGCAAGACCGGACCGGTGGTCCGGTCTTCTTTTATGGTGACCCGTTTCACGTTCGCCACCTCCATAAAGTCTGCCGTTGCGCGTACCGGGCGTTTTTCAACGGCCTGGCACTCGAAGACGACTTCGGCCTTATGGGGCAAGATTGCCCCGCGCCAGCGGCGGGGGCGATAGGCGCTGATGGCCGTTAGGCCGAGTACCTGTGAACCAAGCGGTAAAATAGGGCCGTAGGCCGATGTGTTGTAGGCGGTGCTGCCGGCGGGCGTGCAGACCAAAACGCCATCGCAGACCAGGGTTTCAAGGCGCTGTTTGCCGTCGATTTTGATCCGGATGTGGGCGGTTTGGCCGGTTTCGCGGAACAGGGAAACCTCGTTAATTGCCATTTGCTCAACTTTTTCCCCTTCGACCGTTTCGGCGACCATTCTTAAGGGGTGAAGGCGAAAGTCCTGGGCCTGTTCCAGACGTTCAATCAGGTCCTTATCGTTGTATTCGTTCATCAGGAAACCGACCGACCCCCGGTTCATGCCGTAGATGGGGCGGCGGTCCAAATGGGCGTGGGCGGTTCGCAGCATAAAACCGTCCCCGCCGAGGGCGACGATGACGTCGGCTTCTTCCGGGGGCGTATTGCCGTACCGGTGGGCCAAGGCGCGCAAGGCTTGACGGGCCTCGTCGTGTTGGGCTGCTAAAAAGGCGATCTTCTTGTCCGCCATGGTTTTGGATTACCCCTGGTTCAACGTTGTGCACAGTATAACCGACTGTAGGCGACTTTCCATAACAACCGGTGGATCGGGATGAATCCTGTTTATATTGCAGGGATATAGAACGTCCTGCATACTGGTCGGTATGAAGCGGAAAAGATCACCCAAAGAAACGCGTCAGCGCATCATGGAAGCCGCCTTTGAGGCGGTGCACCGGCATGGTTTTCAGTCGGTTGGGTTGACCGATATTCTTGCCGCTGCGGGCGTCACTAAGGGCGCGATGTATCATCATTTCCCCAACAAGATGGCATTGGGCTATGCAATCGTCGATGAGCTGTTGTCGGCTTACGTCGATCAATGGTGGCTCGCGCCTTTCGATGGGACGGACGATCCCGTAGCGGTGTTGAGAGAAATGATCGAGACGCGCCTGCTCAATCTTTCCGGTGAAATGGTTGGCCTTGGCTGCCCGCTCAACAATTTGGCGCAAGAAATGTCGTCGGTGGATGAGGGGTTTCGTCAACGCATCGAGGGCATTTACCGGTACTGGCGCAAGGGGCTCGCCAAAGCGTTGCGCAATGGCCAGCAGTACGGAACGGTCCGCGGGGATTTGGATGCCGACCGGGCCGCAACGGTTCTCGTTGCCGCGATTGAAGGAACCATGGGATTGGGCAAGGCGACCCAAGACCGGGAACTGATCGCCGATTGCGTCAAGGGTCTGCTTATCCAGGTTGGGCAAATCCGGCCCTGAAAGTGGCGGGGTTAGGCTCCGCCGTCGACGATCACGCTATGGATGCTGTAGTCCCCGCCGCGGTTGATCACCGTGAGGCCGTCGAATGTCTGGCGGAACCCGGTGTCGGTGGCGTTGAACAAGGCGGCGCCGTCGAGCGAGATGGTCATGGCGCCGGTTTGGCTGCGGCTCCAGCCGAGCGTATGCTTTTTGCCGTCGTTGATTGCCAGCTTGGCGTCGCTGCGGGCGAGCGTCACCGCGCCGCGGCTTGAAATTTTCAACAACTCAATCCCGCGTCCGGGGATGGCGTAAAGCCAATAGCCGGTCTGTCGTTCATTGCCCTGGTAGAGGCCGAAGATCAGCCCGCCGCTGGCCCCGGTGCCGGTCAACGCAGCGGAGAGGGAAAAGGCGTTGCTGAGTTTTGCGCCAAGGTAAATTTCAGCGGGACCCTGGGGTTCAACCGGAGCAGGGGCGGCTTGTTGTGCCGTATTGCCGCCTTTGTTGAGGATTTGCCCAAGCAATGCGATGGCGAGGTCCCGGTTTTTTACTTTTTGCGGTTGTTCGGGCTCTTGTGCCGCGGCGACGTTGACGGCTGTTTTTAAGCCGTCCCAGCCGACTGAAAAGGAACCGCTGGCAACGGTCCAGGCTGGATTTTTCGTGAAGTCGCCGTCTCTGAAGTTTTCTTCGATGAACCGTTTGTTCCACGGATTGTCGTAACGACCGGCCAGGGCTCGAAGATCGTCGAGAAAGCGGGGGTCGGCGGCGCGGGCGCGCTCCGCTTCGTCGATCAATCTGCGCAATTCGGTTGCAAAGGTTTTAGAGGTTTCTTCCCCGCCCCACTGCTGGTATCGAGCCGACTGGGCCCACGCGATTGAGGTGGTCAACAGTCCCGCCAGGGCTAGAGCGCAAAAGACCTTGCCGCGCATAAGCTTTTCTCCAAACCGTATGAAATGTTTCGGACCTATTTTGCCATGAAGGGGCGAGCGGCTAAAGAGGTGAGACACGTTTTTTAAGTCCAGTCGAAGACCCGGACCTTTGGGTGGCCCAATTCACCCGCTGCCATCTTTTTCTTTTTAACCGGAATTATCCCTCCCTCGCCGAGCCAACGGCGTGCCGGCCCGATGTAATCGCCTTCATGAACGAATTGCCGTGGAACGGAGACGGCTTTTTTGACCCGGTCGTAAAGCGCGCCGGAGGTCAGCGGGCGTGCAAGAAACTCATGGATACCGGAATCCCGGGCATCGAGGACCGTTTGCCGGTTGGCGTTGGTGGTCAGCATAATGATCGGAACTTCCGGTTTGAGCGATTTATCGCTTCGGCGAACCTTTTTTGTGAAGTCAACGCCGCTCATCGGTCCAGGCAAATCCATTTCAACGATCACCGCGCCGACCCGGACGGTGCGCAGTATTTCCATAGCCGCCTTGGCGTCGGCCGCCTCAAGGACGTAGCGGATGCCAATCGATTCAAGCGTTGTGCGGGTCAACGCCCTGGAATCCCTATTGCCGTCGACCACCAAATAGATGATCTCCGTTAAGCTCGTGTGGGCGGACATTCTATTCCTCCATCACCCAAACACCTGCCGGGAAGCGAGCCCGGCTCCCAAAAGAAAAGAGAATCCTATGAGTACGTTCTGTAGGTGGACTCCCCCTTCCCCAACACCTGATATGGTAGGAGTCAATGGTTAACTAACGGTAACGAATCGGTTGCAGGTGATAAATTTAGACTCCATCCAGGTGGTTTTTCACTTGCCCGTTGAATTGGATTGCTTGAAACTTCGCTCATGGAGTTTTCGCTTGAGACAGCAGGGCTTGCGACGGCAATCGGGTTGGGGGTCATTACCCTCACGCTCATTTATCTTTGGGCGACGGTCGTAAGGGTCGAAGCCATTGCTTGGTGGGCGGCGGCGTTTGCCGCCTTGTCCGTTGACTATTCGATGATCCTCCTTCAGCCGTTGGAAGAGTTTGGTTTGCTCATCCCGGTCTGGGAAGCGGCGCACGCTACTTTTTTGTGTTGCGTCGTGATCGGTGTGCTGCGGTTTCTTGGCCGTCCCGTTCCATTCGCCTTGTTAGCGGTTGCCTGGGCGGTGATCGAGGGGTGGGGCATATATGCCTCCCTCAACCATCCGTCCTTTGTCGTCCAAACCCTTCCGGCGACGATTATTGCCTCCGGGTTGACCGGGTGGAGCGCGTTGCTTTTGCTGCGCCAACGCCCCGAGTACGGCGAGCCCGGATACCGGTTGGCCGGATGGGCGTTCGCCGTTTGGGCGTTCAACCGGGCGAACTTTCCGCTGCTTGCTTTCATGCCCTGGTTTGCTCCCATCGGATACGTCATCGCCGAAGCCTCCGCCCTGGCCATGGGGATCGGATTGCTGGTGGCCGTCTTGGAGAGGTTGCGAAGGCAAGCTTTGGCCTCCGAGGATGAAGCGCGGAACAGTCGAAACCAAGTCATGGAAGTGATGGAGGCAAGCCCGGTTGGGACGGTTTTGGCCGATCCGTCAACTCAGGAAATTCTTTTCGCCAACCGGACGTTTAAGAAACTCGTCGCCCATTGGGAGCCACCGGCAAGGCTGGATGAGGTGCTGCACATCGATAGGGGGCCATCGTGGCGTTACATGGCAAACCTTGTGCTGCCGAATGGCAGCGCGCGGGTCAGCGGCGACGATGAATTGGTGACGCATGAGCTCTGGGCCTGGGACCCGGCCGGAAATGCGCTTTGCTTGCTTAATGTGGTCCGGCCAATTCATTGGGGCGGCTTATGGCGTGTCCAGAATACCCTGGTCGACATAACCCGATTGAAGGAGGTCGAGAAGGCGCTGGCGGAGGCGCGGGACGAGGCGGAGGCGGCGAGCCGTTCAAAAACCCGTTTTCTTGCTGCCGCAAGCCACGATTTACGCCAACCTCTTCAGGCGTTGATGATGTTTATCGACGCTTTCGAAATCGAAACGATGGATGCCCAAAACAGGCAGGTGAAGGAGCGGATTGAAGTCTCTCTCGAAGCGCTGAAGAAGTTGCTCGATACGCTCCTGGACATATCCAGGTTGGATGCTGGCCTCATTCTGGCCGACATGCAGCCGGTGGAGTTGGGGCCGTTGTTTGAGCGATTGGCCGGCGAGTTTACCCCGCAAGCCGAGCAAAAAAATCTGGCGGTTGGGTTTGTTCCGACAAAACGGGCAATCCTGGCTGATCCCGTTCTTTTTGAGACCCTGGTCCGCAATCTGCTGACGAATGCCATCCGTTATACCGATGAGGGCCGTATATTGCTCGGGTGTAAAATGGCCAAGGGGAAAATTGGCGTTGGCGTCTGGGATACGGGACGGGGCATTGGGGCTGAAGACTTAGAAAAAATATTCGAAGATTTCCATCAAGTCGGCAATCAGGCCCGTGACCGGCGGCAGGGGCTCGGCTTGGGGCTGTCGATCGTCAAAAGAATGACGCACCTGATGGGTATGTCCGTTGTCGTTCGGTCGGTTCCGGGAAAGGGGTCTGCGTTTATTCTCCAAGGCGACGAAACGGAAACGTCAAAAATAAGGATCAAGCCCGAGGACGTGGTGCGGACCGAAAAAGCCAAAACCGGAGCGTCGATTGTCTTGATCGAGGACGAGGTGGACATTCTGGACGCCTTGACCTGGAAGCTGCAAAAGATGGGGCACAACGTTTCGGCTTTCAAAGATTTCCCCGCCTTTACCGAGGAGGAGGGGGAGGGAACTCCAATCCCGGATCTGATTATTGCAGATTACCGCCTTGCCGAAGGGCGGACCGGAATTCAGGCAATCGATGTGGTTCGCAAGCATTTCGCCGAGCATATTCCGGCGATGCTGATTACGGGCGATACCGCTACGGAGCATCTGGCGGAGATTCGAGCGAGCGGGCTCCCGTTTCTCCACAAGCCGGTCGCCATTAGCGAGTTAAAGGAAATACTAGACGGCATGCTTGATGAGGGGGAACGTGTTGTCCCAGTCACCGGGTAAAAACTGCCGGTTTTAAAGCAGCCCTCTTAATGGGCGGCAGCTAAGTATCTCTAAAAAAATCAAAAAGTGCGATGTGGTTTGTGGCACAGGGATTGCTGCTTTACCTGTGCCTGAAATGCTTTGACGGCCGTGTCAGCACTTTTAGGGGACGCAATGGGGATGGTTGGTGCCGACGGGCCGGAGGAAAGGACCGTAACCATGACCCTCGTTGTCTCCGTTCGAACATTGCTGCTTTTCTTGGCCTTCGGTTTTTGGACGTTAAGTTTTTCCGAGAGCGCCCGCGGAATGCCTCAGTTATCGGAACCGGTTGAGCAGGCGATGCTCACGGTAGAACCCGATTTGCAAGCCCTTTCTCAACGCTTGGAGGGCAGTCCCGCCATCGGCTTTTTCACCAAACTCGATTTGAAGCACCAGTTTGAGCTTTTGCTGGACGATATTGAGGCCCTGCATAAGGAGGGCCGGGCGAAGGATGTCGCCGCCAACGTTCTGAAGGAGCGGTTTAGTCAAATCCTTGTCCGTATCCTCAATTTGATTGAAGACAGCGATCCTGCTCTTTACAGCGAACTGTCCAGTGCGGAAGAGGCTATTTGGTTGGCGCTAAAAAGTGGTGAGCTTTTGAAATAAGGTGAAGGGGCGGCGCATCGCGGGAAAAAAGGGAGAGACCCAAACGGCCGCCCCCTTTTTTCAGGTCCCGGTTAATAGCGTTTGTAGGGCAGGAATTTGCCGTTCAGCACAACGACGACCCGGTCGCCCGCCGGGTTTTCTTCTTTTGAGATGTCCATGGAAAAGTCGATGGCCGACATGATGCCGTCGCCGAATTGTTCTTCGATCAGGGCTTTCATCGCCGGGCCGTAGACCTGAATCAATTCGTAAAATCGATAGAGAAGAGCGTCGGTCGGGACTTCCTGGCCCAACCCGCCGCGATAGGGCGGCACCGTCAGCCATTTGGCTTCTTCATCGGTCAGGTCGAAAATCTTGGCGGCCTTGGCGGCTTCTTCGGCGTTCATCGCCATTTGCCCTAGCAACGCGCAAGTAACCCACTCCTTGGCCTGGCCAATTTCTTCGGCAACGCTTGCCCAGTTAAGGTCTTTGGCGAGTTTGGCAGCAACGATTTTTTCCGTAACTAAAGCTCGGGACATGAATGAGGCTCCTTTTGTTATCTGCTAATTGGTTTTGGCAGTTGGTTGATCGGCTCCGGTTAAAATCTGTAGGTCAGTGCAATAATTGTCGTCGCGGCGAAAATGCCGCTCAGGATTTTCCAAAACAGCACCGGATCTTTATCGATCAGCGGTTGATCTTTCGGGCGCTTGAAATGAGGGCTGGGCCGTTTCAGATCGGCGATAAATTCAGACGAGCTTTCGTAACGTTTTACGCTGTCGGGGTGCGTCGCCCTGCGCAGAGCATGCTCCACCCAATCAGGCAGCGGTTTTTTCGAGGCCAAGGTGGATTTGAATGTCAGGCGATTGATATCTTTTTGGGTGCGGATACGGGAAACTGACGCGCCGAATGGCAGGCGGCCTGTCAGCAATTCGTACGTGATAACGCCCAGGGAAAATAGATCGGACTGCGTGGTGCCGCCGTATCCTAAAAAATACTCTGGCGCCGTGTATTGCGCCGTGCCGAGGATGTCCTGGTCGGCCCGTGGTGAGGAGGCTTCTTGGACTCCGGCGACGCGGGTCGAACCGAAGTCGATGATTTTTACCGTGCCGTCGGTATCGATCATCACGTTCTCGGGCCGCAGGTCCTGGTGCAGCATCTCGCGTCGGTGGAACGCCCTGAGCGCACGGGCGATCTGTTCGATGATGTCGCGGACCTGCTCAAGGGTTGGAGTAGGATTGTCCGTCATCCATTGCCGCAATGTTTGGCCTTCGACGAATTCGGTGACGGTGTAAAGCGCACTGCGGTGCTCGGGCGCTTTGCCGGGGCCGAGAACGTGGGGGCTTTGGATGCGCCGGGCAATCCATTCCTCCATGACAAGACGGCGCAAATACTCCGAGCTTTCCCGCAGATCGACGGAGGGGAATTTTAAGACGACACGGTCGTCATATTCGGTTGTTGCCAGGTAGATGTGGCTGCGGGCTGAGGAAACAATGGAGCGGACGATTTTGAAGCCGTCTACGATGTCGCCGGCCTTGGGGAGAGAAGGGATAGGCAGGCTCAACGTCTCTTTGAGCAGGCCTTCCCCATTGTCGAGGTCCGGGAGGTTTTCGACGCGGACGATCTGGATGGTCAGATTGTCTTCGCTGCCGTTCTCAAGGGCTGCCGTGGCAATTTCTTTGGCGGCTTGATCAAGGTCCTCCGCGTCGCGCAGAGTGTCCACGACGTGGCGTCTGTCCCAATGTTCATGAACGCCATCGGTCGTCAGGAGAAAAATATCTCCGCGAGAGAGTGTGAATTCTTTGTAATCGATTTCCACCTGTGGCTCGGAGCCGATGGACCGCCCCAGATAGCTTTCCGATGCCGAGAGTTCGATCCGATGGTCTTGGGTTAGCGGCTCGAGGCTGTCGCCCGACACTTGCCAAATACGGCTGTCGCCCACATGAAACAAATGCGCGCTGTGTCCCTTCAAGACGAGGGCGGAGAGTGTGCAGACGAGGCCGCGGTTCATGTCGCTGACCCGGTCTCTCCGGTTTTGGGCGTAGAGCCAGGAGTTGGTGGCGTTAATGACGCGCGACGCCGCGGTTTTAACCGGCCAGGCGTCGGACGTGCAGTAGTAGTCTGACATCAACGCCTTAACGATGGTTTCAGCCGCCTGTTGGCTGACCGGGCTGGAGCTGATGCCGTCGGCGATGGCAAGGGTGATGCCCTTAAGGGTGAGGTCGTTACTCGACGGAATGAGCGCGCCGTGGAAATCCTGATTGACCGGTTTGCGCCCGGCATCGGAATACTGGCCGATGGAAACGGTCAGTTGGTTTTTGGCGTCCATGTCTTTTGGCATCCGACCCTCCGGCGAGAATAGCCCGGCCATTGGCGAGGCCGGGCTATTTCACTGTGCCGCTTACTCGGCTGCGACCGGTTTGGCGGCGGCAGGTGCGTTGCGCTTGGGCGACGTCTTGTAGTGGGTCGAATAGATCATTGCCCCTACAAAGGTCAGGCCGCCCACAAGGTTGCCGAGAACCGTCGGGATTTCATTCCAGAACAGGTAGTCCATGATGGTGAAATCGCCGCCGAGCATCAGGCCCGAGGGGAAGAGAAACATGTTGACGATGGAGTGTTCGAAGCCGAGGTAGAAGAAAACCAAAATAGGCATCCACATGGCAATGACTTTACCGGAAACCGAGGTCGACATCATGGCGGCGACGACGCCGGTCGAGACCATCCAGTTGCACATGACGGCGCGAATGAACAGGGTCAGCATGCCCGAAGCGCCTGCGGCGGCGTAGCCGACCGTCCGGGCTTCGCCGATGACGCCGATTTTCTGGCCGACGGCGTTGGGTTCCTGGCTGAAGCCCATGGTGAAGATAATCGCCATAAAGACGGCGACGGTCATCGCGCCGGCGAAGTTCCCGACGAAGACCAAGCCCCAGTTTCGCAAGACGCCGCCCAGGGTCACACCGGGGCGTTTGTCAAACAGCGCTAAGGGGGCCAGCGTGAAAACGCCGGTCAAAAGGTCGAAGCCCAAGAGATAAAGGGTGCAAAAACCGACCGGGAAGAGAAGAGCGCCGACTAAGAAGTTGCCGGTGTTGACGGCGATGGTGACGGCGAAGGCGGCGGCCAAGGCCAAAATGGCGCCGGCCATGTAAGCGCGGATGAGCGTGTCCTTGGTGGACATGAAAACTTTTGACTCGCCGGCATCAACCATCTTGGTGGCGAACTCGGCGGGAGCGATATATGACATGTGCTGTAATCCCTACATCAAGTTGTCAAAGCTTGGGTGTCACAGCGGTGGGAGCCGGATCCGTCTCCTAAAAGCCCCTCGTTTTTCTCGTAAGCACTAGCTAAAGAGTGGAGGATGGCCCCAACAAAAAAACGCCGCAGACAGGCGCGCAAGTGATGCGCGGTGTCAGCGACGTTGCTGTATTCCCAAATTAGCTTTTGGCGCCTTTGCCAAAAACAGTCCTTGCCTTACAAGGGACGTGCCAAGATTAGAAAGCCCCTAAAAACAAGGCTTTGAGTTGAAAATATGGGGAATGCATATGCCTCAATGCACAAATAATATGCCGAAACATCGTTGATGGTGAAAAATTAATCAGTATTTGCATTTTCCGGCATAACCTGTTTATAGGCATGCCAGGTGGCGTGGCCGATCCAGGGTAGCGTGACGATGAGCCCTAAAAAGGCCGTTGCCAGACCAAGCCCGGTGATTGCGACGATCGAACCGGCCCACAAGGTCATGGCCGGTTTGTTGCGTCCGACGGCGTAGGCGCTGGCGATCATCGACGGGATCAGGATGGTTTTGCGGTCGAGCATCAAGGGCATGGCGAATCCGGCGGCGAAAAAGATCAGCGTGGCGAAGACGGCGCCGAGCGCCGTGATGGCGAGGCCGAAGTGGACGCCTTCGATGCTGGCGGCGCGGGCGAAAATGTCGCTCCACTCGGGCATGACACCGGGAAAGCTGATGGCGAAAATGGTGAAGGACAGCCGAATCCACACCTGAAGTAGAAAAACCAAGGCTATGCCCAGGCCCATAATGCCCAGCGTATTGCGCCGGAAGGCTAGTACGGCATCGGTGAAAGAGGCCCGCTCGCCTTCCGCCGAGCGCCGGCTGATTTCGTAAAACCCGATACCGGCGGCTGGACCGACGAGCAGAAATCCGGAAATGCCGGGGAGCACCAAATAGGGCATGCCCATGAAGTAGAACCCAAAAGAAATGAAAATTCCTAAAATGACAAAAAGACCAGCGTAGGAGATGCTGACAACCGCATTGGCCTTCAGGTCCCGCCAGCCCGCCGCCAGCCACTGCTTTACGTCCGCTGGCGACACGTCGCGGACCAGCGCCATTTCCTGAACCAGCAGATTGGGATTGAAAACCGGTTCCGACTGTGGCGGTTGCAAGGCGTCCTGTGACATTGCGTGCTCCCATACTTGCCGCTTGTGGCTAAACATATGGGAAACCGGATTGCCATATGTAAGAGGGGCAACCATTTGACAAATGATGCCGACGGGCAATCATTGGAACGTGAAAAGACCGAAGCAGAACCCGGGGGAGACGATGACACCGGCAATCAACGCCGCCAAAAAAGCAAAGGTTCATTTTGTGGTGCATGAGTACGACCACGACCCCGCCGCAGCGTCCTACGGCGGCGAGGCGGCGGAAAAACTCGGTATCTCCGAAGCCCGGGTGTTCAAAACCCTCGTGGTCGACGATGGCGCGAAAGGCTTGGCGGTGGGCATCGTTCCGGTTTCCTCGATGCTCAATTTGAAAAAGATGGCGAAAGCTCTGGGGGCCAAGAAGGTCGCCATGGCGGACGGAGCGGATGTCGAGCGGTCGACCGGATACGTGCTGGGCGGCGTCAGCCCGCTGGGGCAAAAAAAGCGGCTAAAGACGGTCATTGACGAATCGGCCCGGGATTTCGAGACGGTCCACGTCAGCGCCGGTCGCCGAGGATTGGAGATCGAACTCGCGCCTGCCGATTTGGCAAAGCTGACCGGCGCTGTTTTTGCGGAAATCAGGAGCTAGGCGGGACAGCGTGGCGAGCAACAAAACCACCTTACGGCAATCGGCGGTTCTGCCCTTCCGGCAGACCAAGGGAAAGACCGAAATACTGCTGATCACCTCGCTCGATACGGGCCGCTGGGTCTTGCCCAAGGGAAAAATTGAGAGCGGGTTTTCGGCCCGGCGGTCGGCGGAAAAAGAAGCCTACGAGGAAGCGGGGATCAGAGGGCGGGTCGAGCGGAAATCCATCGACTCCTATATTTACGAAAAATCCCTCAAAAAAGGTGGCGTCCGATGCCGGGTTGAGGTCTTCCCAATGAAAGTCAGGAAAGAGCTGACCAACTGGCCGGAAAAGGACGAACGGACCCGCGTTTGGTTCAGCCCCAACGAAGCGGCCCAACGGGTCAACGAAAAGAAGCTCAAGAAAATTCTTACCCAGTTCGGCAAGAGTGTGTGAGGGGGAAAGGTTTATGTGCCTGGAAATCAGTTTGAAATTTGCTGAGGCAAAGACTGGTCTTCAGTCTTCAATTTTACATTAGGAATGTATAAAAGGTATTCTAATAAGGTTCGAGGCCTGTAGAGGGAGCGGCATCAAGCTTATGGGCGTATCAGCGCACAATTCGGATGATCCTTGGCTTAATCCAGAAATGCTGGAGTGGGCACGGGAGTGGCGTGGGTTGACGCTTGATGATGTCGCTGAAAAGTTCAAAAAAACACCTGATCAAATAAGGGCCTGGGAGCTAAACGAAGCCAGCCCTACGGTTAAACAAGCAAGAAGGCTTGCAGAGCTTTATCACCGGGCTTTTTCAGAGTTTTTCCTTCCTTCTCCCCCCGATATTCCGAAACCTAAAGCCCTTCCTGATTTTAGGCTCCACAAGGATGTGTTGGATGCTTCGCACGAGTGGGAAGTGGAGCAGCTTCAACAATGGGCAGAGACTCAAAGGGAATCTGCCCTTGACCTGTTTCAAGAGATTGGGGAACGCCCGCCACAGATTGATGCAGACCTATTCTTCTCGGTCAAAAATGATCCGGAGGAAGCGGCAATGGTGGCACGTGGGAAAGTTAAATTTTCCAAAGACGACCAATTTGGTTTGAAGAAGGCTCAAGCCTATACATTGCCCAATATTCTTCGTGCCAAACTGGAGGCGATTGGCGTGCTAACGCTGCGGCATAGCCAGCTTAAAGACTACGGTATTCGAGGGATGTGCATAGCGGAATTTCCGCTTCCAACGATTGTGATTACCAAAGAGTCGGCAACGGCACAGGCGTTTACCGTTATCCATGAATTTGCCCATATCCTTCTGAAGGCCAGTGGCGTAACAGGGCCGAGGAGCAAGGACTACGACAATGTCCCCGAAGAGCGCTGGTGTGATCGATTTGCCGCAGCCTTCTTGATGCCTAAAACTCTGGTCGAGGACGCCCTTGGGAAAAAGCCGGGGAAACCGAAAAGCGGTATTTCTGACGAAGACCTAGAAGCGGCAGCCAATCTTTTCAGGGTAAGCCCTCATGCCATGCTTGTAAGGTTGGTGCACTTGGGTTTCGTAGCCGCCAAATACTATTGGGGTGTCAAGAAACCGCAGTTTGATGAACAAGAGCGTTCTGAGAAAAGTTTTGGTAGGCCAAAATTTTATGGAACTCGCTACCAATCCCAGCTTGGCGATATGTACACCGGCCTTGTTATGGAGGCATGGTCATCAGGGCGAATTACAAACCACAATGCCGCCGAATATATGGGTATCAAAAACCTGAAGCACCTGAATGACATTCGCAGAGAGTATCTCGGCGAATGAAGCGGTATTGTGTAGATACATCAGGTTTTTCAAATCCCCTGGAAACGATGCCTGAGGATATCTACACGACGCTCTGGCATGGAATTTACGATCTGATCGATCAAGGCGTTTTTGCCGTAACCCAGGAAATCTACGACGAACTGATCTTGATTGATGGTGAGATCAGCGAGGTTATCGAGGCCAATAAAGAAAAGATGATCCTGGAGGTAAATGACCCCAGTTGGGATTGGCAAACCTACATCAAGAATTCAAACCAGCTAAACGCTGATCATCACGGCTTCATTTCCGAGTACACTGGTGGATCGCCTAAAACCATTTGCTTAAACGATATGACGATTATCGCTCTGGCAAAGTCCCTAAAGATTCCGCTGGTAAGCATGGAAACATATGCAACGGGGTCCGCCACAAAAAGACGAATTCCCGATGTTTGCAAGATTGAGGGGATTCAGCATTTATCGTTTAACGATTTCCTGCGAATGGAAAAGATCAGCTTTTAAGCTGAAAAAGTGAAGAAAAATGAAGAGATAATGGATACATTTCTTCCTCACTCCTGCAAAACTTCAAAATTTTAGGAAAAAATGGTGCCCGGGGGAGGCGGTTTTCGAACCACCGATACGCGGATTTTCGATTTTCCGGAAAATCACGTCGCAGGCTTAACCCGAATTCTGCTTTGCTTAATCTTGGTGCCATGCAGTTTTTCAATGGCAGCCACCGCTTCTTCCTCAAGCGCCATTTCCACAAAACCAAAGCCTTTCGACTTGCCGGTCTTGTCATCCATAACGAGATTGCAGGCGTTGACGGCGCCATGAGCTTTGAACAACGCTTCAAGGTCCTGTTCACTAAAATTACGGGGCAAGTTAAGGACGATAAGTTTCATTTGGGTTCCGAAAAAAATGGAATGGTGGTTGGTCAAAATTTGAGTATTTTGACGGTTCCCGTAACGCCGAGAGATTCTTTGATCTCCTGAATGACGTCGTTTAAATCCGTCAGTTTTTGCTGTGCGGCTTCTTCTTCCTGAGACATCTTCGC
>Ga0209475_10002499_pt1 | contig 18292 bp, 17 predicted proteins | sample tdDd471_FD_187128 | JGI IMG/M metagenome (GOLD analysis project Ga0209475, IMG submission 187128) | Marine sediment microbial communities from the Atlantic coast under amendment with organic carbon and nitrate - tdDd47.1 (SPAdes)... | ecosystem: Environmental > Aquatic > Marine > Coastal >... | reverse complement strand
GGCGATTGCCACAGGATTGGGTTTGTTATCTTGGTTTGTAGCACGGTCTTGGTATAAGTCAGATGAGTCTTGGGCAAAACCAAAAGCGTTAGTAGCTAAAATGCCATTACTATATAAATTATTATGGGAAAAATGGTATTTAGATAATTTTTATTATAAATTTATAGTTGATCCGGCTGTTAATATTTCAAGGGCTTTCTTATGGAAGGTAGTAGATGTTAATATCGTTGATGGTATAGTTAACGGTTCTGGTTATCTTGTACGTAATATGAGTCGCTTGTTCAGAGGAATGCAAAGCGGTATTGTACAAAATTACGCTGCGATTATGGTTTTTGGTATTATTGTGATTATTTTCATAATGGTACTATAAGTATTAAAGATTGAGGTTCCGTAGAAAAATGACATCATTTTGGTGTATTAACTTTTTTATTAGAACTTTCAAATTTTCAAAATGATTATTAAAATATATTCCGAATTTTATGGAAAACTTACTTTTAGCAACATTATTTATTCCGGTGGCAGGTGCCTTTACGCTCCTATTTCTTAGCAAAGAAAATGTGGGAGCAATTAAGAATATCTCACTTGGCATATCGTTGATTACATTTTTTGTTTCTATCGCTTTGTATATGGGTTTTGACCAGAGTAATCCTGATTTTCAGACGGTCATTGATAATAATTGGGTAGAATCTTATGGTATTGGCTTTAGGATAGGTTTAGATGGTATGAGTATGCTTATGGTATTACTTACTACTTTTATAACCCCAATAGCGATAGTATGCTCTTTTGATTCGATTAAGGAAAAGCATAAAGGTTATTATACAATGCTATTGCTACTTCAGTTTGCAATGACTGGGGTATTTGTTGCTCTTGATTTATTTTTGTTTTATGTATTTTGGGAAATAGTACTTATACCAATGTATTTTATCATTGGTATTTGGGGTGGAAAAGATAGATTATACGCAGCAGTTAAGTTTTTCATCTTTACAGTTGTTGGTTCATTATTTATGTTAGTTGCTATTATCTGGCTTGGCCAATATGCTGGAACAGAATTATTGAATAATGCAGTGGGCTTTACTTCTAATTTGTTGGCGATTAAAGAGCATGCTGGTGAAATACCATTTGATATTGAAAAGTGGATGTTTTTAGCATTTGCACTTTCGTTTATGATAAAAGTTCCATTATTTCCTTTTCATACTTGGTTGCCAGATGCACACACCGAAGCACCAACTCCTGGCTCTGTAATTCTTGCAGGGGTACTGTTAAAGATGGGTACTTATGGATTGATTAGGTTTAATTTAGAATTATTTCCGGAGTCATCGGCTTACTATGCTGATATAATTTCAGTATTAGCTGTTATTGGTATAATCTATGGTGCAGTTGTGGCGATGATTCAAACAGATATTAAGAGATTGATTGCTTATACCTCTGTCTCCCACCTTGGTTTTGTAGTATTGGGAATATTTTCGATGACAGAAGAAGGAGTGCAAGGGGCAATAATCCAAATGGTAAATCACGGATTATCCACAGGAATGTTATTCTTGCTTATAGGTATGATTTATGAAAGAAGACATACAAGGTTGATTGTGGATTACGGTGGGATAGCAAGAGTTATGCCTGCTTATGCAACATTTTTTGCAATAGCAATGTTTTCATCAATTGGTTTGCCTGGGTTAAATGGATTTGTCGGTGAGTTTTTAACGCTTATCGGGGCTTTCATATCACCAATATTAGATAATATTTATTATTCGGTATTTGCGGCAACTGGGGTAATATTTGCGGCAGTATATTTACTTTGGATGTACCAAAGGGTGTTCTTCGGTGAGATTACACACGAAAAGAATAGAAGCTTGAAAGATTTGGATACTAAGGAATGGGCAATGTTAGTGCCGATAGTGGTATTCATAGTTTGGTTGGGTGTTTATCCTAAACCATTTTTAGAGATATCAGAGAGTTCTACCAAACAATTAGTTGAAAAAGTACAGAGAATTAATTTAGAAGAAAGTAATTCAGAATTTACTGACAAATTGATAGATAAGTCAAGTTCTATCAAATAATTTTATAGAATACTAATTTAGAGATTAGTATTATTTGTAATTAAATCAGATTATTAATATAACCATTATTTTATTATGGGATTTGAATTTTTAGCAGCCTCTCCAATCGTATCTATATCGATATTTGCAATCATTGCAATTGTCTTAGATGCGAGAAAAGAAAATACGCAATTTTGCTTTGTCTTTGCTCTAATAGGCTTAGTAGCATCGGCAATATTTAGTATTTATACGATGACTATAAGCCAGGAAGAAATTATGGCTATAGACCATGCTACTTCATTAACTAGAAATACAATCACTTTCGGTGGCTATGCTGCTTATTTTGATTTGCTTTTTACGTTTTCTGCAATTCTTTGTTTTATTGCTGCCAAACCATATTTTGATAAATTTAAGTCTTCCTCGACTGAGTTTTATAATATGGTACTGTTTTCTGTTGCCGGAATGATGCTTATTGCTCATTCTAATCATATGCTTACTGTTTTTATAGGGATTGAGTTAATGTCTGTAGCATTTTATGTTATGGCGGGATTTTTTAGGTTTAATATTCGCTCTGTAGAAGCATCACTAAAGTACTTCTTGCTCGGAGCATTTGCTACTGGATTTTTGGTTTATGGTATGGCGATGATATATGGTGCTACCGGCTCTTTTGAGTTTCCTGAGATTTATAATGCGATTACAACTAATCAGTTACATTCTCCTGTTTATCTAAAGATGGGTATCGGACTTTTAATTGTTGGGCTTGGTTTTAAAGTTGCTGCATTTCCATTTCACAACTGGGCTCCTGATGTTTACTCTGGTTCGCCTACTGTAGTAACTGCATTTATGAGTACGGCGGGTAAGGCTGCTGCGTTGATTGCTTTAATAGTTATTGCAAAAGCGTTAATGCCACCATTAACAGAAAGTGATTTATTAGATAATACAATTATTACTACTCAAAATGTAATTGCAGTTCTAGCAGCTTTAACGATGCTCGTTGGTAATATTTCTGCTATAGTGCAAAAAGATGTCAAACGTATGTTGGCATTTTCATCTGTAGCTCATGCAGGTTACTTGCTTATGGGTATAGTTGCGAATAATGAAGCTGGCTGGCAAGGGATTATGTTTTATATAACTGCTTATACTTTTATGCAGCTTGGTGCTTTTATTATTGTTTCGATTTTTGAAAAAGAGAATAATGGAAATATGAGTTTTTCTGATTATGCGGGATTAAGTACTAAGCATCCAGTTATGGCATTTATTATGGCGTTGTTTATGTTTTCGCTTGCAGGCATACCACCGATGGCTGGGTTTTTTGGGAAATGGACATTATTTAATGCAGCTATAGATGCTGGGTTTACTTGGCTGACGATAGTTGGTGTTGTTTCTTCAATTATTTCAATGTATTTTTATATTGGTTTAGTAAAGTATATGTATTTCAAACCGCAAGAAGACGGAGTAGAAATGTCAGACAATTATGGTATTGCTACCATTCCGCTTTATGTTTCTACTATATGTATAATAATACTCGGTATTAGACCAACATTAATAACTGATATAATTGAGTTAGTTATGTAGGAAATTGAAGGAAAATTATTTTTAAGTATTAATAAATGTGAGCAGAAAATCTGCTCACATTTTTTTTGGATGTCAAATAAAATAATAATTAAATAGAGTCGCATTGTAACCAAATTTAATTTCCCTGTGTCTATTGTTTATATAATGAAATAATAGTTTTATTTATAAATAAAAAAGGCAATCATGAAAAAAATATTATACTTATTCATGTTAGGGCTATTTTCGGTTGGGTTACTCAATGCAGAAGAATCAAAGCAAAGTACTTATGCGGGTCATTCGCCACAAATAGCTAATAAAGCACCGCATAAAATAAATATCTTTAAAGATAAAAAAAATCAAAATACATTCCAAGCAGAACGAGAGTTACTAATGGGAGTATGGAATCAATATATGGGAGGCAATAAACACAGTCCAGTAGCTTATGAGCCAAAAAGTGGATTTTTTTATATAGCTGCTCTGGACATAACAGATGCTGAAAATCAGGGCGACCCTGTTGGAGATATTGCTCACTTGCTCTATCGTGATATGAACACGGGAACATGGGGGCATGACACTACGAGAATGAATAATTCACAATTTGAATATTACAATTATCCCTCATTGGCTGTAACAAATCCAACTGGTTCTAAAACTAGGGAGAATCAGGTGGTATATAGTCATTTTACTTATTGGGATGAGGACCCTGATAATCCTGGATTTATTATCCAACGAGGTGCAAGAACATACATTTCTTCAGAATACTTTGGTTATGGTTATGATTATAGAGATATGGACGCATTCCCTTATGTTGGACCAACATCTAATGAGTCTGATAATGGTAATAATTATAAGTGGGATAAAGTTGATTTGATTAGTATTGATGGGGGCGAAGAAGTGTCTGAATTTTATTTTGCCTCAGATTTAGCTCCTTTAGAAGATACAGATAGATTTGGGGCTTATGGTATTCATGGTTATGATGTTGCATTTGGTGATAAATTAGTAGATAAAGTACCAGAAAAATGGGGTTTTGATGATTTTAGATATGACCCAGGAAACGGAGGTTCGTGGGGGAATATTCCGTCTTTAGGTGCTGATTCAGATGGTAACATCTATATGGCAGTTAATCATCATTTTCCTCATCAAGAAAACAGTAGAACCCCTGGCGTATGTAAATCTGAAGATAAGGGAATGACCTGGACTGATTTTAACGTAATGGATGCAAGTATTATTACGGATTATGCAGCAGATATGGGATTTGCAGATGTAAATATTGGACAAAATGTATCATACGACATTGATGGTTTTAAAGTTTTAGGTACTGATAATTATTCCTATATTTTTAGAATAAATCTATATCAAGCTGCTGGTGGAAATGTATCAAATATTCACATAGTTGAAGGTTTATACGAAAATGGGACATGGACTTTGAATTTTATTGCAGATTTGAATACTTCATCAATCAATTCATTGTTTACTACATCAGAAGACCCTAGATATTTAGGTATGCCTTTAAGAATAATATCAAATACAAGGGGGCATGAAGTAGAAGCCGCGCTCACAGCTGATGGTAAATATGAAGTTGTTAAATGGATAGATGAAAACCAATCACATACTTTTGCATTACCTGAGAATTGGGAAAAAGCATGCCAATTAAATACAACTACTGGGAATTATCAATCTGCTGGAGTTATTGAGTCATTAGCTGCTTGTGATGTATTTATGGCATGGAAAGAAGTAGGAACAAGTGAATGGAATGGTCCATTTAATGTAACTAATGATACTATAAATTCATTTAATACATTTATGCCTGATGTTGTACCAAGTAGAACGAATATTCCTATGATGATGTTAAGAACAGCTGACTATGAAGGTACAGATTATGACGGTTTATTTAATGAAACTCATGACGTTGTTGAACAATATGTTATTGATAAAATTACTAAGGTTGTAGAATATATGGAATTAAATGCAACTAAAGAATATGGAGCTGGAGATGTAAAAACATTAACACATAATTCTCCTAATGATACTTTATCATTTTCTTATGTAGGAACAGATAGGGATTCTAAAAAATCAATAATTCTTAAAAACGATGGAAATGCTACTATTAATATTACTGGATTTGAGTCTGATGGGGATTCGTCTCCTTTTGAGTTTTCGACTGAAAATCTGCCAATAAGTTTGAAGGCAAATGAATCAACAAAAATTGATGTAACTTTTTCTCCGACTGAAATAGGTAAATTATATTCTGCAGAGTTTTATGTAATGAGCGATGCCGATAACAATGAAGATATTAGTATAACTCTATTTGGTATGGGTGTTTACAAATCTGTAAGCGAAGAAAATCTGGATTTGGTTAACCTTAACATTACGCCAAATCCAATTGAAGAGGGCGGAGTGATTACTCTTTCTTTGAAAAACTCTGTAGCTCAGAACGTAAAGATTGCTTTGTATGACATAAATGGTAAAAAAGTAGCTGGATTATATGAAGGCAAACTGGCACCTAATACAGAAAAATCATTTAAAATAAATTCTGAAGATTATACTGTAGGTAATTATAACTTGATAATAGAGCTAAATGGTAAATTTATTAGAAAATCATTAGTTATTAGTAAATAAATAATTGTTTATGTTAAAATTGAGAAAAGGTTTGGGTAAATCCAAGCCTTTTCTTTTTTATTGCTATTCTTATTTTTTTTTCATATATTTATGGTAGCCTTGTTTTCTCGACAATCTAAGCAAAACAATTTCTTGCACTATTAGGAAAGGCTGACAATGGATTTAGTTAAAAATGAATATAAAAGTGAGAATCATGGGTTTCTTTTTGATTATATTTTTGACCCAGTTATATTGTATGACTTAGAGGGAAGAATAATTGATTTGAACGATGAAGCTGTAAACCTAATTCGGCAACATAAAGACTTAATAATTGGTACTAACATTCAGTCATATATGTTCGACACTACTACTCCAATTGTACCAATAAATTTTGATGATAAAAACTCCAATATTGCTTCTTATGTGGCAATCTATAATTTTCATGATAAGCCTATGAAAATGGAGAGCCGTATAAAGATAATTGAAATAAATGGTTTATCACTTATTCTCAATATACTACGTGAATTTGACATTGAAAAAGAAGCAGAATTAGAAAATGAAAGGGTAAAAAAAGAGTTAAAGCAAAAAGTTTATGATAGGACAATACAGTTAGAAGATGCGTTGAATGAGTTAAGAATTGAGATAGATGATAGGATAAAAGCAGAAAAAGCATTGATTAATGCTAATGATGAAGTAATAAAGTCCTTAGAAAGAGAAAAGGAATTAGGCGAATTGAAGACAAGGTTTATTGCTATGGTATCTCATGAATACCGCACCCCTCTTACAGCGATTTTATCGACTACTTATATTCTCGAATATTTATTCGATATGCAAAAAAAACCGGAATTTGAAAAGCAGCTTAAAAAAATACAAAAGTCAGTGAAGCTAATGACTTCTATGTTGGAAGATGTTTTGGTTGTAGGTAGGAATGAAAAATACGAGGCTATCCCAACTTTTACGGAGTTGGACTTAGTGCCACTATCTGAAGAAGTAATAGAAGAATTAAAATTTATCGATGATTTTAATCACGTATTCGAGGTTGATATTGCTGAAAGTTCGCTCATTAGTACCACTGATAGTAATTTTATAAAACATATATTGAAAAATTTACTTACTAATGCTATTAAATATTCTGAACGGGGTACGACTGTAAAATATAAACTACATAAGGATAATGATTTTGCACATTTTCAGATTGAAGATAATGGGCTTGGAATACCAGAGTCTGACCAAAAGAGACTTTTCCAACCTTTTCATCGATCGACTAACGTAGGGACTATATCTGGGACTGGGCTTGGATTGTCGATAGTTAAAAAGTTTACTGATGCTTTAAATGGGAAAATAACTTTTGAGAGTGAAGTTGAGAAAGGAACTACTTTTTACTTAAAAATTCCTTTAAACGAATTACCAAAATAATAGCGAACATAATTGCGACTTGTTCAATCAATACTAAAAAAGCCTTGATTTATATGCAAATCAAGGCTTTTTTAATATTTTTGTATAATAAGAAGAGATATAGAAATTATTGATGTTTGGTATTCATTTCTGCGAATGTTCTTTCTAATTTGGATAATTCGGTAGCAGTAAATCGAGTACCACCTTTGAAAACCCTTTTGTAATAAGCTGAGTTTAATGAGGAGATTGTAACTCCTTTTCTTGAGCTTGCGTGGGCAAATAAATTATCAGCTAAGTAAATACCAACGTGAGTGATTGGCGCATACCGTCTTGTTTTAAAGAAAACTAAGTCTCCAAATTTTAATTCTTCTTTAGTAATCTTTTCGCCTATTAAAGATTGGTAATAAGCAGTTCTTGGCAGTTCAATTTCGGCTACGTTTCTATATACTCTACGGATAAAGGCAGAGCAATCTATAGACCGGCGGCTATCGCCAGAGAAATGATAAGGCGTACCTAACCAACCCATTACTTCGTCCATCAATTCAGTTTTTTTAATGCCTGTTTCTGTAAATTCGTCTTCTTCGTCTTCATCTACGAATGACAACCAAAGCACTTTGAAAGTTTCGAAATCCACTTCGACATCATCTTCGTTTTCGAGTTCTTCTATTATTTCGCCTTCGTCGCCTAAGGGTTGTTCTTCGTTGGCTTCAATATGATTTAAAGCAGAAGTTAGATTTTCAGTTTCTTTTCCTTCGAGTTCATTGTCTCCGATTTCGGAATCTTCTTCGTCAATTATATTAGAGTTATTATCTTCTATTTTAGATTGGATTGTGTCAGGTTCTAATCCTGCAAGGCTACTAACTTCATCAGAATGTTCTTTGATGAACTTAATTGCAGCTTTTTTTCTTTGTTCTTTTCTATATGATGAACGCTTCGAAGAAAATAATTCTTGGCTCGAAGCTAAGATTAACATAAAAATTACGAATAGTGTAATTAATTTATTTGTGTTCATTTATTTATTTTTATTCTTAAAACAAAATATTTCTGCAACTTTTTATAAATTGCTACTACGACAACGTGCAATTTAGCAAATAATAATTATTATATCAACAACATTTTTTTTAAAATATTAATAATATTTTCAATATTGGTTTGTCTAATTCTCAAATATGCAATCAATTAACGTACTTATCAGAAAAATAATTTAACTACTTATGAAACTAAATATATCAATATCGCAATTTGCTCCGAAGCTTAATAATATGAAATCGAACATAGAATTTATCGAAGGGCAGATAAATAAAACAAATTCTGAAATTATAATTTTTCCGGAGCTTGCTACTTCTGGGTATTACTATACTGATAAAGTAGAACTTGCTGAGCAAACATTAGAAAGTAAGTCAAAATATTTAAAACATTTTGAAGAACTGGCTAAAAAACTAAACAAAATAATTGTTCTGGGTTTCCCTGAACTTGACGGAAAATTAATTTATAATTCTGCTGGAATATTTTTTCCTACTCCAGAATTAAATAAAATATACAGGAAGACACATTTGTTTTACAAGGAAAAATTTATTTTTGAGGCAGGTAATTCAGGTTTTTCCAATATTTATTATCCGGAGTTTGATTTGAATATGGGGACTATGATTTGTTATGATTGGCGATTTCCGGAGGTTGCAAGGACTTTAGCTTTGAAAGGAGCAGATTTGATTGTATGCCCTTCTAATCTTGTTACTGGAGTGTGGGACAATGTTATGGTAGCAAGGGCATTAGAAAACAAGGTTAATGTAGCAGTAGCAAACAGGGTTGGCACTGAAACAAGGGGGGATGATGAATTGGTGTTTAATGGAAACTCTGCAATATATGAATATAATGGAAAAAAATTAGTACAAGCAGGGGCTATCAATGAAGAACTAATTAGCACAGTTATAGACCCAGAGAAAACAAGGGATAAATCATTTAATCCGTATAATGATATATTTAAGGATAGAAGAAAACAATATTACTATTGAAAAGTATTATGATATAGATAATATTATGACATATTTGTCATTTGCAGGCTTAGGATTGTTAGTGCTATTAGCAGTTTTATTGTTTTGGTTTGTTTCATTTTTTTAATTTTTATTTTTTGGGGTATTTATTTGTTTATCGTTATTTAGTCTTAAATTAAAATTTGAAGCTTGACCTACTATAGCAGGTATTAATATAGATTTTAAGATATTATTATTTTTTATTTCTAACATAAATTCTGCATTTGTTTTTTCATCTTTCAAAACTAATAAATGGTTTATTTGTTCCCATTCTCCTTCAGAAAAAAGTAAATAGTCATAATGAATATAAAGCTTATACTTGTGATTTTCATTTATTTCAAGCTTATATTTGTCTAAATCATGCCAAATTTTTCCATATTTAGCTTGAAGTGAATAGACTCCTATTTTAATTGATGTTACATAACTAATTGTCTTTAAAGAGTCTATTAATGGTCTATTTCTTTCTTTCTCTTGTCTTAATGAATAAATTGTTTTTATAGAGTTTTCTGGTTCAAATATCCTTGTTTCGCTATACTTAAAATTTCTTCCTGCTAAATATTCAATTCCATTATTTATTTTTAGGATGCCTTTTTTTATCGAACCACTAAATTTATAATCAAACATCTCATCTTTGAAAAGAATTGTATCATTGCTTTTGTTAAATGATCCATATGATATTTCATAAAAAAATGAAATTCCTGACTCAACATTCGTACTCTTTATAATATATTGATTATTATCAAGTAATTCAACAAATATGGTATATTCAGAGTTTTTCTTATGTGCAGTATATGACTGACAAAATAAATTGGATAAATTAAATCCTAAAAATAATATTAAAAATAATAGAAGTTTCATTTTAATACCCAGTTAACCTATTATCTGGTGAATTTACTTTTACTCAATTGCCTGCATCATCATACTCGTAAGTATTCTGATATGTTTGCCCTGCTAGCACATAAGTCATTTGCAGGCTTAGGATTGTTAGTGCTATTAGCAGTTTTATTGGTTTTGTTTGTTTCATTTTGATTTATTTTATTTATTTGAGTTTTTTTATTTAATCCCAATCTATTATTCTGTCTGGGTAATTTGATTTTAATATGCTGTCCAGTTTACTTATTATTTCTTCCTCAAATATTGAAGTTATCTCTGAGCGTTGCTCGCATGTCATATATCGGTAATTTTTAAATGTATCTGCTTCCAAGTAATATGCAGAATAACAAAAAAATCTTAGATATGGTTGTTGGTTTCTATCACTATAAAATATATATGAGTTAATTATAATATTTTTACTTTCTACATAAAATGAATATCTGGTATTTGAATTATCTACTCCCATTGCATCGATTAACAAACTATACTTTTGCTCTTCATCTAATTCCTCATATTTCAATGTGTCAATATTGTAATAAATATAATTTGGTATTTTGTTATTGATTTTTGGATTATTAAATGGAACTAAGTATTCTGGATATTTATTTTGTATTTTTTTTAATGTACTGATTAATTCAAGACCAGAAAAATCTCTGTATAAATATTCTTGACCTGGATGATTTGTATTTTCAGGTTCAAAATCAAACGTTGTTAATGGGCAGCATGATTCTAGTATAACTATTGCCACACTTAATAATATTAAATTTAATTTAACCAATTATTCTTCCTGGATATTTTACTAATAATAAACTATCTAACTTTGTTTTTATTTCTCGTTCAAATACTTGCTCAAGTCTATTTTGTTCTTCACAATTAAGTGAAATACGTACTAGCGTATCACAACCGGCATAAAGGCTTAACATATCTTTATAAATAATTGAATTTAACATGAATTTTGTATTTATTGATATTTTGTAGTCCATTCTTTTACTGGATGCTCTTAGTACTCTAACATTACAAACTAAGTTATATTTTGGTAAATAAAATGAAATCCACTCTTTGAACTCTCTTCCTGAAGAATCTAACAAAAGTTTAATTTGCCCCTTTGTGTCTAGTGAATTATATTTTTGAAGCGTTATATTTTTGTAATCTCTAGTTTCATTAAATTTTTTTGTACTATCAAAAGGGTAAATATATTGAGGATTTGAATAAATAATATCTCTGAAAGTTTCTATTAACTCCTTTCCAGAAAAATCTTTATACTCTTCATAAGGTTTTCCATAATGATAGATTTCACCTAATTTATGCGAAGTAAATGGGCAACAGGAAAATATTATAAATATTAAAAATATTAAAGCTGATTTATTTACCATAGTTTAATCCTTTTGTATGTAACATTGCTCTTGATATTTATTCATTTATTTAGCCTCCACGTTTTCAATTTTACTCTGAAACTCCAAAGTTATATTATTACTATTCTTTTTATATTTCAATCGGTCAATCATTTTAGCTTAATAGTTTTCCAGAATTTCCACATTCAATATACAAAAACATTAGTTTTTATCAAATTATTTATTTTTTAAACCAAATTTTATACAAAACTCTGGACATTATCAACTCACATTTTGCTTTGATTATTATAAAAATTAACCAAAAAATCATAGTAACTACTTAAAAATAATAAATATCATTCAAATAATGCTTAATTTTGCACTCAGACAATATGCAGAATATAATATAGTCTCTATAAATATATAAACTTCAGGAAAAAATAGTAATGAACTTAGTAGCAATAGTAGGAAGACCAAATGTCGGCAAATCAACTCTTTTTAACAGGTTGGTGGGCAGAAGAGACGCAATCGTAGAATCGGAACCTGGGGTTACTCGCGACAGAATTTATGGGAAATCTGACTGGAATGGTAAGGAATTTGATGTTATAGATACAGGTGGGTTCATTCCTGGTGCTGAAGATATGATGGAAAAAGCAATACGCGAGCAAGCAGAGATAGCAATTGAAGAGTCAGATTCGATAATTTTTGTAGTTGATGGTAGAGATGGAATTACCAAATTCGACGAAGAAATTGGAAGAATGCTTCGTAACACTCATAAACCGGTTACTTTAGTTGTAAATAAATGCGATAATGAACAAATGGATGCTCATAGTTATGAGTTTTATAAATTAGGATTAGGTGAACCTTTTCCTATTTCTGCTAATAATGGACGCTCAACTGGGGACTTTATGGACCAGTTAGTTGCTCCTTTAGAAGAAATTCAATATGATGATGAAGATACTTTAAAAATTGCTTTTGTTGGGCGACCTAATGTTGGCAAGTCGAGTTTGACTAATGCGTTGCTCGGCGAAGATAGGATGATTGTAACAAATATACCGGGTACAACTCGTGATTCGATTGACTCGAAGTTCAAATACCATGGACAAGAAATAATTTTGATAGATACTGCTGGGCTACGTCGGAAAGCAAAAATTTCGGAAAACGTTGAAATGTGGTCCACTGTTAGAACAGCGAGGGCTATTGAAAGATGCGATATAGCAATTGTAATGCTAGACGGAGAAAGGGGATTAGAAGACCAAGATAAGAAAATATTAAACCAGGTTAATGATGCGAGAAAAGGTTTAATAATAGCAGTTAACAAGTGGGACTTGGTTGAAAAAGATGGCAAAACTGCTGATTTTCTTACTAGATTTATTAAAAGTGAACTACACACATTTGACCATGTACCTATTTTATATATATCAGCTAAAGAAAAGCAAAGGGTACATAAAGTAATTGATATGTCAAATGAAGTTTTAGAAAGAAGAAAAACAAGAATATCTACTTCGAAGTTAAATGAATTTTTAATTCCAATTTTTGATAGGACTCCACCTCCTTCTTATAGAGGTTTTGATATGCGAATCAATTATGTTACTCAAGTTGGGACGGAGCCACCTGTATTTGCACTTTTTCTGAATAGACCTGACCATCTGAAAACAGAGTATAAACGGTTTATAGAGAAACAAATCAGAAATGAATATGGATTTGAAGGTACTCCAATATCTTTGATATTTAGGAAGAAGAATTAAGAATATGTATAAGAAGATTAGAAAGAAATAAATGAAGTTTTTGAAATATTTTATATTATTAATTTTCCTTGTTTTAGGTGCCAGTTCAGCTGTTGTTTATAATGAGCTACATAAACCTATTGATATAAATGAAAATTCTATCAAATTAGAAATCCCACCAAATACTTCTATAAGTGGGGTTATAAAAATATTAAATGAAAATGGGATTGCTAAGCCACATTATTTATTTTCAGCAATTACAAAAATCTACTCAAAAATTGAAAAACGGTTTATTTATGCTGGTCATTATGAGTTTTTCACTGGAATGTCAAATTATGACGTTTTGGTAAAATTATATACTGGGGGCAGGTTACTTACTAAAAAGGTAACTATCCCTGAAGGTTTATCAATAGAGGAGACCGTAGAAATACTTTCAAAAGAAGTTAAAACAGATAAAAATCGATTATTAGAATTAGCTTATTCTGACTCTTTATTAGAAGCACGCAATATTCAATCAAAGAGTTTGCTTGGTTATCTTATGCCGGAGACTTATGAATTTTTTGTAAATGAGCGTCCAAAATTAGTGCTTGACAAATTATTAGATTTGCAGGAGAATTTTTGGACACCAGAACGAAATAAAAAAGCGGAAGATTTGGGTATGACCAAAAATGAGATTATAACTATGGCATCGATAGTAGAAGCTGAAACACCTTACAAAAGCGAATCGAAAAGAGTAGCAGGGGTTTATTATAATAGGTTAGACGTTGGAATGCTTTTGCAGGCAGACCCGACTGTGCAGTTCACAATGGGGGAAAAGCGAAGGGTTCTATATAGTGATTTAAAAGATCCCCATCCATACAATACTTATGTTCATGCTGGGTTGCCCCCAGGTCCTATTAATAATCCCGGTAGGGCAGCGTTGATTGCTGCATTGAATCCAGAAAAGCATGATTATTATTATTTTGTAGCACGTGGCGACGGTTCATTAAAACATAACTTCTCAAAAAATGGAGAAGAGCATATTAATAATGTAGCAAAGTATCGCGAAAACAGAGCAAAGAATAATAATTAAAATAAAATGAGGTTGTATTCGACTATGGATACACTTTTTCAACCAATAATTGAGAAAGTTTATATAAAGATTATTATCTTTGTATTACATAAAAAAACAATTTATAAATACATTCCAGAGAATGAGGTTAGCAAAATGTCTCAACCATTGCACTTATCAGATCAAAGTTTTGATCAAGAAGTAATCAAATCAGATATACCAGTTTTAATAGATTTTTGGGCGGCATGGTGTGGTCCATGTAAAATGATAGCTCCAATTATGGACGAAATGGCGCAGGAGTATGAAGGCAAAGCAAAGATTTGCAAATTGGACGTAGATAACAACCAAAATACAGCTATGCAGTTTGGTATCAGATCAATCCCTACATTACTTATATTTAAGGGTGGAGAAGTTGTAGATACTATAGTTGGTGCAGTACCAAAAGAGCAAATAGTAAATAAATTGGAAAATCATTTATAATGTCAGAAAATGGCATTCTAAGTAAAGAAGAAATTGAAGTTCATTTAGATAATCTGCAGATGTGGCATCTAAAAGAAAATCAAATAGTCAAGGAATTGGCGACTTCTAATTTTGTTTCTGCGATAGGACTGCTTAATTCGATAGCAGTCCTTTCGGAGACTTGTAATCATCACCCTGATTTAATGATTTATGGTTGGAATAAGGTTAGAATAACCTTATCGACAAAGGACAAGGGTGGTCTGACAATAAAAGATATTAATCTTGCAAAACAAATTGATAATATAAAAATAGATTAAAATGAGCTCTATAATAGTTGATGTTCATGGAAAAGAAATTTTAGATTCGAGAGGAAACCCTACCGTTGAGGTAGAAGTTAGTTTAGAGGACGGCTCTCAGGGTAGAGCTGCAGTACCGAGTGGAGCTTCAACCGGTGAACATGAAGCCTGTGAGCTTAGAGATGAAGATAAATCACGATACATGGGAAAAGGTTGCTTAAAAGCAGTTGACCATGTAAATAATGAGATTTCAGAAGCTTTAGTGGGCATTGATGCTTCGGAGCAATCACAGATAGATAAAATCTTAATCGAATTAGATGGCACAAATAACAAATCAAGACTTGGTGCTAATTCTATGCTTGGAGTGTCTTTGGCAACGTCGCGTGCGGCTGCTGAATATCACTTAATGCCACTATATAAATATATTGGTGGAATTGGTGCTTGCACTTTGCCTACGCCAATGATGAATATACTCAATGGAGGCAAACATGCTGACAATAATGTTGATATTCAAGAATTTATGATTATGCCGGTTTCGTTCCCTTCGTTTTCAGAAGCCTTAAGGGCGGGAACTGAGGTATTTCATACTCTTAAAAAAGTTTTAAAATCGAAAGGTTATAATACAGCTGTCGGAGATGAAGGAGGATTTGCACCTTCGTTAAATTCGAATGAAGAAGCTTTTGATGTAATTTTAGAAGCTATAAATCAAGCTGGGTATAAACCAGAAGAAGATATTTTGCTTGCGATTGATGTAGCGTCAAGTGAAATGATTGAAGGTGATAAATATAAGATGTTCAAATCATCGGGAAAGAAAAAATCTACTGATGATATGCTAAATTGGTATATGGAGCTTACAAATAAATATCCATTAATATCGATTGAAGATGGATTAGGCGAAAATGATTGGGAGGGTTGGAAAAAACTTACTTATGCACTTGGCAATAAAGTTCAATTAGTGGGTGATGACCTATTTGTTACAAATACTGATTATTTATCCAAAGGAATAGAAGAAAACATAGCAAATTCTATTTTGATAAAAGTGAATCAGATAGGTACATTGACAGAAACTATGAATACGATATTTATGGCTCAAAGATTTGGCTATAATACTGTTATATCACATCGTTCGGGTGAAACAGAAGATACGTTTATTGCTGATTTGGCAGTAGCAACAAATTCTGGACAAATAAAAACAGGTGCACCATCAAGGAGCGATAGAGTAGCAAAATACAATCAATTATTACGTATAGAAGAATTATTAGACCAAGATGCCATATATGCTGGCTCAAGCATGTTTTAACTCATATATTTAAAAATTCAAAAAATATAAAACAATACAATGATTAAATTTGGAACAGACGGTTGGCGTGGCCTTATAGCACGAGATTTTACATTTGAGAACCTTTCGATAGTTGCGTTAGCGACTGCGAGGTATATTAATAAAAACTTAAACGATAAAAGACCAGTTGTTGTTATCGGTTATGATACGAGATTTCTTTCTCGGCAATTCGCTGAAGAAGTTGCAATGATAATGGCTTGGCAAGGAATAATTGTGCATTTGACACGCGATATTTCCTCTACTCCACAAATCTCTTTTCATACCAAATCTAAATCAGCTACTTTAGGAGTTGTAATTACTGCTTCTCATAATCCGGCTGTATATAGCGGATATAAGATTAAAGGAAATTTTGGTGGACCTGCCACTCCTGAACAAATTGATGAAATAGAAACTTACGTACGTAGAATTGAAAGTCGTGTTCCTCAATTCAAACATAAATCTTTAGAACACTATATCGAAGAAAAACAAATTAGAATTTTTGATGCTAAAGAATCTTACGTAAGAGGATTAAAGAAAAAAATTGATTTTAACGCAATTAAAAAGGCTAATCATAAAGTATTATATGACCCGATGCACGGAGCTGGAATTGACTTTATGAAAAACCTAATTGATAATTTCGATGAAATACACGGCGATTACAATCCTTCTTTTGGCGAAATAGACCATCCGGAGCCAATTGCAGAGTGTCTTTATGAATTGATTGACAGAATGAAGCAAGGCGGTTATGATATTGCTTTTGCCACTGATGGTGATGCAGATAGAATTGGTGCAGTTGACCATTTAGGAAATTTTGTTGATTCGCATAAAATATTTATGATTTTCCTTAAATATTTATATGAAAATAAAGGAAGAAAAGGAAAAGTAGTAAAAACAGTTTCATTAACATCAATGGTTGATGCTTATTGCGAAGTAAATGAAATAGAATTAGTACAAACTCCAGTCGGATTTAAGCATATTGCTAAAGAAATGATTAATGGTAAAGTATTGATAGGTGGTGAAGAATCTGGTGGAATAGGTATGTCATTGCACATACCAGAAAGAGATGGGCATTTTAATGCAATGTTCCTACTTGAGATAATGGCTGTTCGTAATATGTCTTTAAAAGAATTATGCGATGAATTAGATGAAGAATTTGGGCAACATAGATACCATCGAAGAGACATTAGAGTAACAGAGAAAGAGAAAAAAGAAATAATAGCTGCTTGCAAGAAAAGACCAAACGAAATAGGACGATTTAAAGTTGAAAGTATGGATACTACCGATGGATTTAAGTTCTTTTTTGAAGGTGGCGGTTGGTTACTAATCAGAGCATCAGGAACTGAACCACTATTTAGATTTTATGCTGAGTTTGACTCTATGAGCAAGGTAAATGAATTACTTGATGAAGGTATTGCACTTAGATAAATATTTCTTCATGGAATAAAGTTTAATATTTTAAAAAGAATTCGCAAAACAAAATACAATAAAAAAAGCACGTCTCAATGACGTGCTTTTTTAGTTATATATAATGTATCGTCCTAAATTTAGTTGTCAAAGAAAGGCAACAACAATGGAAAACAAAGCGGAACAATTAAAAAGGAAGCGGACTCAAAAAGATTATAGTTTT
>Ga0209475_10002498_pt1 | contig 18293 bp, 15 predicted proteins | sample tdDd471_FD_187128 | JGI IMG/M metagenome (GOLD analysis project Ga0209475, IMG submission 187128) | Marine sediment microbial communities from the Atlantic coast under amendment with organic carbon and nitrate - tdDd47.1 (SPAdes)... | ecosystem: Environmental > Aquatic > Marine > Coastal >... | reverse complement strand
TTTTTCCAGTGTCTCGGGACTCATCCCGGTACCATTATCTTCTATATCAATTTTGAGGTAATTGGAATCTTTTTTCAGGTCTCCAATTTCAGAGCCGGAAACCTTGGAGATTCTCATGATTATTAATCCTTTCCGGCCATCCTTCCTGGATTCTGCCATAATTGCCTGTTCGGCATTGATTATCAAATTGAGTAATACCTGTTCGATATGTATTGTCTCTGCCAGAGTCAGTGCCGGTCTGTCGAGAAAATCGATGGTTAATTCCACCTCATCTTTAAATGATGGTTTATATAATTTTGTGATATCACAAACAACTGTATTCATATCGACTATTTCCGGTTCTGTCCTATTCTTATTTCCAAGTTCGGAAAACTGTTTCAGCAGACCCGATGTTTTAATAACAGAAGTTACGATTCCCTGAAAATACTCGTCGTAGACTTCCGGATTGAATTCTTTTTTTTTGATATTTGACTTAATCCAATGAATATTGGGTGCAATGGCATTAAGGAAATTGTTGCATTCATGAACAAGCCCATTTACACGGAATCTGATTGACTCGTACATATGAGATTGATTTAAAGCTTTCTGCAACCGCTCTATCTCTTTCTGATAGTGGTTGCGAAGTTCAAGATGTGTTTTAACTCTGGCTATCAATTCATGGGAGCTGAAAGGTTTTGTAATGTAATCCGCCCCGCCGGCTTCAAAACCTCTGACAATATTTTCAGAGCCCTGTTTTGCCGTAAGAAATAGAACGGGAATGTCCCGGGTTTTTTCATTTTCCTTCAGTCTTCTGCAGACCTCATATCCATCCATAACCGGCATGATAATATCAAGTAATATGAGATCAAAATCAACTTGTTCAACCCTTTCCAGAGCCTGGGAGCCGCTTGTGGCAAAAACCAGATGATAATCCTTGTTTTTCCTCAGAAAATTAATTCCGACCTGGATATTTTTCAGATCATCATCAACAACAAGTATATTAAATTTTTTTCCCATTAAATCCACATCCTTTTCAATCTTTATCGGCAAAGTTCTGTGCGATTTCCCTGAAATCATCACTGACTTTATTAAAAGCGTCAACAACATCAGGATCAAAATGAGAACCTTTACCATCTAAAATAATTCCTACCGATACTGCATGAGTAAAAGGTTCCTTATACACTCTACTGGTAATCAGAGCATCATATACATCGGCGATTGCCATAATCCTCCCCTCAAAAGGGATATCTTCTCGTGCAAGTCCCCGGGGATAACCTGTGCCATCCCATTTTTCATGATGAGAGTAAGCCAGATTCTTCGCATGTTGGAGAAAAGTATTGCCTCCAATCAGTTCCTCTGCTTTATTGAGAGCTTCATAACCATAGGTTGCATGGAGCTTCATTATCTCAAATTCTTCACTATTGAGCTTTCCGGCTTTGTGAAGAATAGTATCTTTTATCCCCACTTTCCCTATATCGTGTAGAGGGGTGGATCTTGTTAAGTAATCAATGATGTCATCACTGATCATTGAAGAATATTTTTCAATTTTTTTTAATTCATGCAATAGAACTTCAACATATTTCTGAGTCCTTATTATATGATTCCCCGTCTCATTGTCCCTGGTTTCAACTAAAGCCGAAAGGCTGATCACCATGGCATCGTGCAAGTCCTGTATTTCTTTTGTGCGCTTGGAAACCAGATGTTCAAGAGACTGATTATGGTTTTTCATGACATCCCGGGCATGTTTCAAAGAAAGATGAGTCTTTACACGGGCCAGTAATTCCTCTGAGTGGAAGGGTTTTGTTATATAATCAGCACCTCCTGATTCAAAAGCCCTGACAATGTGCTCCGATTCCTGTTTTGCTGTAAGAAACAGAATGGGTATATCTCTGGTTGTCTCATCTGCTTTCAGGCGGGCACAGACTTCATAACCATCCATGATAGGCATAACAATATCGAGAAGTATCAGATCAAAACTATTTTGATTAATCCTTTCCAGAGCCTGTTCGCCATTTGTAGCAAATATTAGATGATAATCTCTATTCTGCTTCAGGAAATTGATCCCCACCTGGATATTTTTTAGATTATCGTCGACTACTAGAATATTATAGACTTTACTCATTATTGTTCTCCCTGATCAATTGAAACAGAGCTGCTGAGATATCGGGAAATTGCGCCATCAGTTTCTCCACCATGACGATATCGAAACTTTCGGCATAATCCATAAGCATCTCTGCATATTTTTTTATCGGATTTATATTATGCCTGTCTGCAGAGTTGTACAGAGATTCAGCAAAGCTCTCAATAAGAGAAAAGTCTCCTTTGTCCTTTATATCCTCCCAGATCGGAGTAAATTCGGAATTGATAATTTTCGTGAATAATTGAACTTCTGAAGGAGAAAACTCTGAAAAATCCAGAATTGCCTCACTTTCTGCAGCAGGTTTCTCACTGTAAGAGAGAAACGGGATCATAGCGGTTATCAGGTCTTCGTGATTTACAGGTTTTCTGAGATACCCATCGAAACCGTAATGCCCTACTTTTTCAAGATCCTTCCCCATAATTGAAGCAGTGAGTGCAATAATCGGGATTCCTGAAAGAGATTCATCTCTTTTTATAATTTCTATTGCCTCATAACCATTCATAATAGGCATACGCAAATCCAGAAATACCATATCTATTTTTTCTTCCTGCAGAATACCCAGTGCTTCTCTGCCATTTGATGCTTCCTGAAAAACAAGATTTGTATTCCTGAAATTTTCCATTACAAGAACTCTGTTATCTTTAATATCGTCAACAACCAGAACAACAGCCGGATCAAATACAATCAGGTTCTTCTTTTCAGTCATTTCTCTGCTATCAGTGTCTTCACTGACAGGAATATTACTGAAATAAACTGTAAAATCAGATCCTTTCCCCACTTGGCTTTGAACTGATATTTTTCCGCCCAGCAGCTTGGAAAGTTGCTCACAAATAGCCAGTCCGAGTCCCGTGCCGCCATATTCGGAAATATCCTGCCCATCCTGCTGCTTAAATTTATCGAAAATCAGTTTCAACTGGTCTTCGGGGATACCGACTCCCGTATCGCGGACACTCAAAGAAAAATCAACAGTATTTGAGTTCCGATTATAATCATCCAATGAAATTGATAGCTGAATCGTTCCCTCATTAGTAAACTTTACAGCATTCCCTATGAGATTCACCAGAATCTGTCTCATTCTCGGACCATCTATCATAATATAGTCAGGGAAGGAATCATCATAATTAATTGTAAATGTTATTTTCTGATGAAGAAACCTATCTTTAAAAAGTTCAGCCATATCGCCGCTGATCTGCCTGAGACTCGTCGGTGCCGGTTTCGCAACAAACTTTCCCGCTTCGATTTTTGATAAATCAAGTATATCATTAATTATCCCCATAAGGGCGACCCCACTGGATCGGATCGATTTGATATAACTTTTCTGTTCTCTATCAACAATCATTGCATCAAGGAGTTCGGCAAAACCGAGAACTGAGTTCATGGGTGTTCTTATTTCATGACTCATATTGGCCAGAAAATCACTTTTGGCCTGAGATGCTGAAATAGCGTGTTTTTCGGCATCTTTTCTGAGGACTATTTCATGAGCCAGTCTTCTATTCCAGTAAAAAATAAGTATAAAAATGATTATTCCGACAAGGATGATCTTCCAGAGCAGAGAATAGTCTATCAACGGAGTTTCCTGATTTACCCAATTTGAGTAAATCGTACTTTTTTCATTAGCCGTTATAAGTTCAAGGGATTTATTCAGAATGGAAACCAATTGAACAGAGCCTTTCTTCACTCCAATGCTGAGATTGAAAGAATAGGGGGTAAAACCGGATATTCTAAGATTTGATAATGACGACTCCTGAGAATAATATTCAAAAGTGGGAATATCTGTTATAAAGATGTCAATAGAACCGTTTGATACCGCTTTTAATCCTTCAGAAGTAGTATCATATAAAAAGGGCCTGATCTGTGGATAATCTCGCTTTAAATAGGTTTCTGTAATATAATCTCTGACTGTTCCCGTCGTTCTGGAACCAATATCATCGAGACTTCTTATCAATCCTGTATCATCTCTTGTTATCATCACGATATCCATTTTAAAATAAACATCAGAGAAATCCAGAATCTCTTCTCTTTCATCACTTGCCACAATGCCATCAATTATATCCAGCTCGCCATTTTCCATCAGCACCATAGACTCACGCCATGAATTTACCGGAACATATTCGAAATCAAGGCCGCTCTTCTCTTCAATCAGAGTCATTAGTTCCGGAATAAAACCGGAGTAATTGTCATTCTTGTCAAAATATGACATAGGAGCCCAATGGGGATCTCCGGCAATATACAATAGAGGGTTGTTTTTTAGCCATGAAACTTCATCTCCGGACAAAATAATCCTTTTACCTCCTGATTCGCTGCTCCATTTTTCAAGAAGCTTCCTCTTTTCCTCATAGCTGATACTTTTAAGTACTTTGTTGATGATTTTCTGCAGAACAGGCTGATCACTATCAATTGCGACAGACATTTCCGTAATCAGGCCGGGAACCTGAGAGTAGACCTTCAGGTTTGTTAACAATCCCTGTCTGATAATATGATCAGCTGAAGCAAGATTGGCAATATACGCATCGGCTTCATTATAGGAAACAGCTTCCAGACATTCTTTATTGGACTGCAGGACAATAAGCTCCATTTCCGGGTGACTTGTTTTAAGCCATTCATGAATGTATGAATTTCTATTCACTGCTATAGTTTTACCGATCAGATCTTCCAGTCCACTTATCGACTCAAAGTCATCTCTCGAAATAATAGCTGTAGGAGAAGTGAAATACGGTGGACTGAAAGAAAGATATTCTTCTCTCCCTTCTGTAGGTACTGCACAGGCTAAACCATCCAGTTCCTTTCTTCTGACTTTATCCAGAATTTCAGACCAGATACCCGATTCAATATTAATAATGAGGCCTGTTTTCTGTTCAATCAGCTCCATTATCCCCGCCGACACACCTGAATGCCTCCCATCAGAATCGATAAAGTCATAAGGAGGCCAGTTGAAGTCCGATCCCAATGAAATTTCAGGGTTGTCATCGATCCAGGAGATCTCATCTTCGGAAAGTGATACCAGATTAGTAACACCAGCTGCAAATGCTTTATAATGAAGCCATCGGGCTTTTAACGCGATCAGATCATAAACGCTCACACCATTCTGAATAGTCCTTATTTTTCCTATTAATTCACTGTTCCCTTTTGGAACCGCACCGAAATAGGTCTGTTCGAAAAGGAACTGCTCTCCATGACTGAATGGATTTTCCAGATTATTTACAGATAAAAAATAACTGAGATGAATATCTGAAGAGATAAAGACTTTTATATCTCCCACGAGAGCTGCTCTGAACATGGATTCGAAGTCATCGTATATAATTATTCTCTCTTCAGGCAGGATTTTTTTAATTTCATTCTCTGTAAAACCACCTTGAACAGTCCCCAGAATAAGCCCTCTGACTTGATCAAGGCTCTCAGGAGGGAGTAGATCGGAACTGGAATATATGTAACTTTTCAATTGGAGAATAGGTTCCGAATAATCGAGAAACTCACTTCGCTCTTCTGTATAGTATAGTCCACCGTGTATATCGACCTGTCCCGATTTCACCAATTCCAGAGATTCACCAAATGTGTCAACTTCTATAAACTTAAACTCAAATTCAGATTTTTCAGCAAGCATTTTCCAGTAATCATTTACGATTCCCGAGGGATTGCCATCGGTATCAGAGAATTTAATCGGAGCGATTCCTTTATTATATACGATTGTGAGAACTTCACCGGCATCCTCGGCAGGTACTGAAAAACAGGAAAACAGCAAAAGGACAAGAATTATCCACCTCAATATTGAGCTCCTAAATTCATCTGAATAACTCAATTATAATCCGTCACGCAATAGAATACAAAATCGTTCAACATTTCATTCGATGTAAATATTAGCCTCAAAGGATTTCTGATTTTTTTTCCAAACTACAGAGAATTGTTTCAAACTCAAGATTTACATCAAAACAGTAATATTCCAGCTGCATCAGTGATTGGGATATATCTTTATCTTCCAGTTTGTCAAGAATCTGATAAAAGCGATATTCGAAATCCAGCTCTTTTTTAAGCTCGGTTTTCAACACGGACAACCGATTCTCAAATGTACTATCCATTCCGGGACAATTTTCTGTCGGGGCAGTCATCATATATGAAATTTGGTTATTGTCGAAATCGACTACTCTTCCCGCCGGAGCCATCTTGCAGATTAAAGGTTTATGTTCGGGGTGAAGAGAACAGAATCCCCTGAGAACATCATCATCACCAAGATCATTTATTAGCCAGGGGCAGAATTTGAAAGGGCTCGTTCTGAATACGATCTGAGGAGTCCAGCATCTGTTCTGAATCTGAACAAGACGGATCAGACCATTATCAAAAAGTTCTCTGCTGTTCTTTAATTTCAGAAAACGGGCAATTTTATATAGATCATAAACATTGATATTGATATCCATATTTCCTGTACAGCAGTCACCGCAGCATGTGCACTTAAAGAGGTAGATTTCATCGATTGGGATCTGTTTCATGAAGGTATTATCTATCTGAATCAGAGTTGAGGCAATAGGAGATATTTCTTTCATTAAATTTGATATTCTATTATACCCGTCTTAGAATTGTAGACATCAAAAAAAATGTATCTGGATTTTTAATAAATCACTTTTTCAGGAGTTTTTTATGAAATTTAAGATCATAATTATTATTCAGGGAGTTATTGCCGTTTTATTCGGTCTGTCTTTTATGATTGTCCCTGTAATGGCCATGGCACCTTTTTTGATCAATGAGCCAAATGCCGATTTTATTCTTCTGACAAGAATGTATGGTTCTCTGGATCTGGTTGTCGGTATACTCTGTTTTATTTTTATTCAGATATCTGAGACATCTATTAAAAAACGGATCGCATTAACCTTTCCTGTATGGCAAATAATGCATATTGTTTTTTTTACTATAGGAATCAGTAGTGGAGTCCTTACAAAATCAAGTAATGTAATGAATGTTATTATGGTTCTGTTGGCAACAGGTTTCATTACAAGTGCAATACGAAAGGAAGCTTGAAGATTCCAATTTTACTGATCACTGTCGGGATTTCTATCATATTTATCCATAAAATCCTTGATTTCCCGTTCTTTGGCTTTCAGTTTTTCGCTGAGTATCTCATTCTGATTTTCCGCTTCTATATTAACTTCACCTTTCTTTCTTGAAACTATAATATCGGTTCTGTACTGCTCCAGTTCTCTCCAAATTACTGCATGCTCGTTATGAAGTTTATTCCATTCTTTTAATTCATCTTGGTTCATAGATAGCACTCCTGCTTACTTTATAATTAAAGTATAAATACTCATCAATTTCAATATTAATCAGTATAGATTATTCACTGGAAATAATAGTGTTCTATCTGTAGAATGAAATACATGGAAACAATACACCTGATTTCAGGTTCACCGAGAAGACAGACACTGTTAAATCAGATGGGCCTCCCTTTTAAAGTAAATCCCGTTGATACTGAAGAGTTTATGGATCCCCGAAAAAGTCCCGATGAACTGGCAAGATCCATAGCAGAAGAAAAGCTTCATGCATTTCTTTCCGTTAAACCTGATGATGTAGAATGGGCTGTTGCCGCTGATACATTCATCTATTTTGAAGGCACTACTATTGGAAAACCAGGCGACCGTTTTGACGCCTACAATGAATTGAAAAAATTTTCCGGCCAGACTCATCAGGTTTATACCGGAATAACTTTGTTTAATAAAGAAACAGATAGGATTATCACAGAAGTGGAGATAACCGATGTCACATTCAGAAAATTAACTGAAAATGAGATCCAGTGGTACCTCAATACAGATGAGTGGAAAGATGTTGCCGGTTCCTACAGAATACAGGAAAAAGGAGAATGCCTTATTCAGGGAATAAATGGCTCCTACAGTTCGGTCATGGGGTTGCCAATTACCCTGTTTTATGGCATGTTATCGAAGTTAAATTATAAATTTGACAAATTTCCGGCAGGCAACTGCTGAGACTCTAAGAGAAGGACGCATTCTTGACTTAAAGAATGCATAGGAGGCTACATGGCTGTAGTAACAATGAAGAACCTGCTTGAATCAGGTGTACATTTCGGTCACCAGACTAAAAGATGGGACCCTAGAATGAAGAAATTTATCTTCGCACAGAGAAATGGAATCCATATTATCGATCTCCAGAAAACAATAGTATCTATCAAAGACGCTTATGATGCCGTAAGAGCGACAGTTCTTCAAGGCGGATCTGTTCTATTCGTAGGAACAAAAAAACAGGCACAGGCAGCTGTAGCCAGAGAAGCGGAAAGATGCGGCATGCACTTCATCAACAACAGATGGCTCGGTGGTATGCTCACAAACTTTTCCACTATTAAAAAATCTCTCCAACGTCTGAAAAAAATTGAAAAAATGGAAATCGACGGAACTTTCGAACAGCTTACTAAAAAAGAAGTTTCAAGACTTCTAAAAGAAAAAGGTAAACTCGAGAAAAACCTCGGTGGTATTAAAGAGATGAAAGACCTTCCCGGTATCATCTTTATTATCGATACAAAAAAAGAAACTATTGCTGTTGCCGAAGCAAAAAGAATGGGAATCCCTATAGTTGCTGTTGTTGATACAAACTGTAACCCAGAAGGAATTGATTTCCCTATTCCCGGTAATGATGATGCAATCAGAGCTATCAGCCTTTTCGCACAGGTTATTGCAAATGCTGTAATCGAAGCTGACAACGAAACTGGTCTCAAAGTAATTGAAACTCTTCAGGATGAAGAAGAAGAGGGAACTACTACAACAGCTACACCAGCACCAGTTGCAGAAGAACCTACTGAAGAACCTGTAAAAACTGAAGATGAAGACGTTGTATACAGTACTGAAGAGGAGAAATAAATGGCAGTATCACCAGCAGACGTAAAAAAACTTCGAGGGAAAACAGGAGCGGGAATGCTCGACTGTAAAAACGCCCTCATTGAGGCAGACGGAGACTTTGCAGAAGCAGAAAAAGTGCTTAAGAAAGCAGGTCTTGCGAAAGCTGATAAAAAAAGTGGTAGAGCTACTAATGAAGGTAGTATTTTCACAAAAATCACTGCTGATAAAGCAGTTATCCTCGAACTGACATGTGAAACAGATTTTGTTGCCCAGAACGATACATTTAAAGCGGCAGGTGCTAAACTTGTAGAAACAGTTATCGAACAGGGACTGACAGAAGTAACTGATGTTCTCACAAATCAGGTAAAAGATGCTGTTGCCGTTCTCAATGAGAATATGGCTGTGAAAAGACTTTCTGTTATGCCTATTGCTGCTACAGAAACTGTTGTAGATTATATTCATGGTGGCGGAAAGATCGGTGTTCTGATCAAACTGGCTTGTGATTCCGCTGAAACAGCGGCAAAAGCCGAAGTGAAAGAATACGGATTTGATGCAGCTCTTCATGCTGCAGCATTCAACCCCAGATTCCTTAACAAAGACGCAATCGATGCAAAATATATTGCTGATCAGGAAGAGATTTTTACTGCTCAGGCTCTGGCTTTGGGGAAACCTGAAAAAGTTGCAGCGGGTATTGTTAAAGGAAAAATGAATAAACATATCTCACAGATTTGTTTTGTTGACCAGAAATTTGTAAAAGATGATAAAATCAGTGTTAAACAGGCTGCTGATCAAGCTGGTAAAGCCGCAGGTGGTTCAGTAGAACTATTAGATTTTATCTATTTCCAGGTTGGTGAAGATAAATAGTTTATTAATACCGTTCTCTGTCTGACAGGGAGCGGTTAATTCAATTGAAATCTCTGCATTAAGTCCGGAGATTTTTCCAATTTCTAAAGGGAGAACATATGAATACTGTAAAAGCAAACGCTCAGGATAAAATGGAAAAAACTATCAAAGCTCTCGGCGACGATTTTAATACGATCAGAACCGGTAGAGCCTCATCATCACTTTTTGATAGAGTCATGGTTGAGTATTACGGTACTCCAACTCCCCTCAATCAGGTTGCCAATATTTCAATTCCCGAAGCGAGATTAATCGTCGTTCAACCTTTTGATAAAAATTCACTTAATGATATTGAAAGAGCAATTCTCACATCCGAACTGGGCCTGAATCCCAACAACGACGGCAAAGTAATCAGAATCAATATTCCACCATTGACCGAAGAAAGAAGAAAAGAGCTTGTAAAGCAGGCAAAAAATATAGCAGAAAATTCACGCGTGAGTATCCGAAATATCCGAAGAGATGCCAACGATGCCATCAAAAAAGGTGATTTTCCTGAAGATGAGCAAAAAAAAGGTGCTGATGAAATTCAGAAAGTTACAGATTCATACGTTAAGAAAGTGAATGAAATCCTTGCTGAAAAAGAAAAGGAAATAATGGAGATTTAATGGCTGAAGACAAAGCAGCATTAATTGATCCTCATAGATTGCCGAATCATGTCGGTATAATAATGGATGGAAACGGCCGCTGGGCAAAGAACCGCGGTCTTATCCGTTCCAAAGGTCACAGAGAAGGTCTCGAATCAGCTAAACGCATAGTCAAAGCTGCTGCTGATCTGGGATTAAACTACATATCACTATATGTTTTCTCTACTGAGAACTGGAAAAGAGCAGAAGATGAAATCTCTTTTTTAATGGTTCTGATAAAAACTTATCTGAAAAGTGAATTTAAATTCTACAAAGATAACAAAATTAAAGTTGTACACAGCGGTGATATGATTCGACTTCCTGCTGATATTCAGAAAGAAATTTCAACAATTGTTCACGATACGAAAAACTTTTCAGGTCTGACTATGAATCTGCTGATTAACTACGGCGGAAAAGATGAAATTATCAGAGCTGTCAATAAATGGAAAAACAGTGGTGATTCTTCTGATTTAAATGAAGAAACACTATATAAATATTTCGATGCACCAGATGTTCCCCCATTGGATTTGATCGTCCGATCTGCCGGAGAAAGGAGACTAAGTAATTTTCTTCTCTGGCAAAGCGCCTATTCAGAGTACTATTTCTCTGAAAAATTATGGCCCGATTGGTACAAAGAAGATCTTTACGATGCTATTCTCGCATATCAGGGTAGGAACAGGCGTTATGGAGGAGTTAAGTAAATGAACAATCTGGTCAAAAGGATTCTATTGTTTGTAATAGCCATACCGGCGTTATCGGCAATGATTTTATTTGGAAATGTATATCACTACCTTCCCTTAAATTTAATAGTCATAGTCATAGGTGGTTTGGCATCTTTCGAAATGGTAAAAATGTTTGCTGCAGTGGACATTAAAGTCAATTCGATTTTAATGATAATTTCAGGAATTCTGATCCCGGCTATCACATGGATGGAAATTATTGGTTTTACCGGTAAAAATACTCTGATGATTTTTCTGATGATCATGGTGATCATCATTTTTATTATGAATATTCTGAAACCCGGTGTTGATGGCTTTAAGGAAGCTCTTCCTTCAATGTCCGCTTCCATTATGATTTTATTCTATCCCGGTCTATTTCTAAGTTATATCACGAAAATGTCATCTCTGGAAAATAGCCCCATCATAATATTAATATTTATGTGCGCTGTATACCTGAACGACTCCAATGCCTGGTTATTCGGAGTACTCTGGGGTAAAAAGTCCAGAGGATATATTGCCGTCAGCCCGAATAAAAGTCTTATGGGATTCTTCGGAGGAGTATTGGCATCGGTAATCGTCACGGTATCGAGTAAGTTTATATTTCCCTCTGTAATCACCGGATCAATTCCACTGCTGGTAATTCTCGGCATTATTGTCGGAATAACGGCAATCCTGGGAGATCTGGTTGAATCGGGAATGAAAAGATCTTCAGGAATCAAAGATTCCGGAAATATCGTTCCCGGCCGGGGTGGTGTTTTGGATTCTATTGATTCACTTATTTTTGCAGCTCCCGGATTTTATTATGTAATCTTATTGGCAACAGCTGGTTTATAGACTGTATGAAACGTGTAATAGTATTGGGCAGTACCGGTTCTATCGGGACATCAGCCCTTGATATAATTAAAAACAATCGCGATGATTTTGAAGTTGTCGCCATTAGTGCTAATACAAATGAAAAAGATCTTCTCAAACAAGCTGAATCATTTAATGTAAAAAATATTGCATTATCGGGGAAGATTCCCGAAAGTGATAAGATCCGCTTTACCGGTCTCCACTCTATTACACAAATAATTGAAGAAACCGAAGCAGATATTGTAGTAAACGGAATATCAGGAGCTGTAGGCATGGCTCCTTCAGTCGCAGCTTTGAAAAGCGGAAAAGATCTTGCTCTGGCCAATAAAGAAACCATGGTTATGGCTGGACCTCTTATCAAAATTCTCGCAGAAAAGCATAGATCACTTATTTTGCCTGTAGATTCAGAACATTCCGCCCTGTTCTATTTGATGGAAGGAAAAAAAAGAGAACAGATAGATGAAATAATAATAACGGCGTCGGGGGGACCTTTCCGCGGTTACAACAAGGAACAACTGGAAAATGTAACCGCCGCTCAAGCCATGAAGCACCCCACATGGGATATGGGATACAAAATCAGTATAGATTCGGCATCACTCGCTAATAAAGGGCTTGAAGTGATCGAGGCATGGAGATTATTTGACATAAGTCTCGATAAAATTAAAGTACTGGTTCATCGGCAAAGTTATGTGCATTCAATTATCAGAACAACAGATATGGCCATGTACGCTCAGATTAGTAATCCCGATATGAGATTGCCCATACAAAATGCTTTATATTATCCGGCAATGAAAGCAGTACCGAGTACTTTTCTCGATCTGGCTGGAAAAGATCTCTCCTTCACTAAACCCGATGAAGAAAATTTTCCGATGCTTTCTCTTGCATACAAAGCTGCAGAATCTGAAGGATCATATCCAATAGTGTACAATGCAGTAAATGAAGTAGCCGTTCAGGCGCTTGTAGATGGAAAGATCCGATTTACCGGAATTGCCGAATTAACAGAAGAGATGCTGAAGTTGGACTGGGCTCATACAGCACAATCTTTTGATGAAGTTCTTGAAATTGATCAAAAAGCCCGACTAGAGGCAGAAAAAGTAATAAAGGTTAAAAATAAATGATATTGAAAATAGTATTGGGTTTACTGGCATTATCAGTTGTGGTATTTATCCATGAACTGGGCCATTTTTTAGCAGCCAGATTTAGCGGCATTGAAGTAGAGGCTTTTTCCCTGGGATGGGGAAAAGCTATTTTTAAAAAGAAAATAGGTAAAACCGAGTACAGGATATCGATTCTCCCATTAGGTGGATACTGTAAAATGAAGGGAGAGCATGCCCTTGTTGAAGCTCTTGAGTCTAAAGAGAAATCCATTCCACAGGAAGAAGGTGCTTTTTATTCAGCTTCCCCATTTAAAAGAATATTTGTTTCGCTCGCCGGCCCGGTATCTAATTTTATTTTTGCAGGTCTGGTTCTTGCAGCAATTTTTTTAATCGGCTACGAAGAAACTACTTTTGAGAATCGAATCATTCTGGCCTCTGCATATGATAGGGAAAGCACAGTCTGGCCCGCAGATACAGCAGGCCTTCAGAGTGGAGACAGAATTGTATCAATAGATGGTAAGAAGACAGAGAACTACAATCAGATTGCTGAAATATTGACGACTTCTGCAAGAAAAAAACTTTCTCTCGATGTTGAAAGGGATAATAAACTCTATCGTTTGACATTGATTCCGGAACTGGACAAAGATACCGGTGCGGGAAAAGCCGGTATCTATCCCTGGATAAATCCAACAATTGGTTCGGTTGAACCTGGTTCCAATGCAGATAAAGCCGGACTGAAAGCAGGCGATCAAATCATCACTATCAATGGACTGGAAGTTTTACACTCCATAGATATTTCAAAAATAATGTTGGAGAAACCTCCTGTTCTGAAAATTGAGCATCTTCGCGATGGATCGACAAAAAACAGTGAAATAAAGACAGATTTCGATGACGAAAACTTCAGATTGGGGATTACTTATGAATACAGCATTTTTCATACTCCGAAACTGAATATTTTTCAGGCAATTGGAAAAGGTTACACTGAAGCTGTCAATACAGTCATTCTCAGCGCTAAAGGCCTGAAACTATTATTCAGCGGTGTTAATTTAAATAAAGCTGTTTCCGGTCCGATCAGGATCATAAATTTTGCAGGAGAAGTCACTGCAAGCGGATTTGAACAGAGTATAGGGAAAGGATTTCTTTCCTTTTTTCAGTTTGTCAGTTTTATTTCCATTGCCTTATTTTTTATGAACCTGCTTCCTATACCGGCACTTGACGGTGGTCAGATCGTTTTATTTATTTTTGAAATATTTAAAAAGTCACCATTATCTCCAACTTCTGTTTACAGATATCAGATGGTTGGGACTTTTATTATATTACTTCTGGTTTTGCTCACAACAACCAGTGACATTCTATTTTTGGCAGGTAAATAAATTGAAAAAATTATTATTACTTATTATTTTGGCAAATCTGACAGTTTCTCTTTCCAGTGCGACAAAATTCGTAATCAATAATGGGCATTTCAGCCCAATCATCAATATTCAATACGATGATAATAGAGATCTGGTTTTTTCGGCAGAGGAGAAAGGAGCAATTTCCATCTGGAACCGGTCTGATGAAACTCTGCGCAACCACTTCCAGGTAACCAGCAATATAATCGATCAGATTCTGATAAGTCCCTCAGAAGCTAATATTGCAGTATTGTCTCATGATTCAGAAAAATATTATCTTGCAGTCTGGAACTGGAACACTGAAGAACAGGTTTTCTCAAGGATAATCAATGAGCAGCCTCTGTTCCTTGAATATTCTGTAACAGGACGATATCTGTTTTACGGAAATGTACAGAATCCATCTTTAACCTTTCTGAATGCCAGAAATGGTGTTCAGTTGAATTATATGAACCAGCTTCCTTCTATATACGATTTCGGTTATCTCGGCTCATCAGAAAGAACCCTTATGACTTACAGTTCATCGGGATCAATTAAATTTTATGACTTCAGAACATCTGAAGAAAAACTGAGAGTCGATACTCTAAGCGGCTTAAGAGATCTCAACATCATCCGCTCCAACATAGCTTACCTCACAGCCAGATCCGGGAATAATGTGCACCTGATAGAGCGGCAGAAAGGTTCCGTTAAAGATTCATTGCAATTTAATGAGTTGAGAAATTTCTATCAGAACAGAGAAAACGGGGAAGCTCTGACAATTGAACGTGCCAATAGAAATTATCTGCTTAAAAAATGGTCTACCGAAGGAAATAACTTCCGGGAAATTGAAAAAGCTATCCTTATCCCCACAACTATGGATATTACTTCATTGGCAGATGCAGGTGGAATGATACTAGCCGGAGATAATAATGGCACACTGTACAAAGTAAACTGGAGTACATCAAGTCTCGATCTATTTTCATCGGACAGTACAAAAAATATCTCTGATATTTCCATCTCCGGAAAAACCCTTACACTCTCCGGTGAAGATGGTCTACTCACAATAGAAGCTGATTTTTTCAGCAACAACCTCTCAACTTTTTCAAATCCGGAATTTATGAAGCAGGAAAATCCCTTATCCGGTGAAACAGGAATCATGGAAATTGAAGGTAACAGGCTTCTCTTATGGAACACTGATGAATCTATCGGTTCTATTTCAATCCTCAATACTGCTGATAATATTATTGAGTTTCAATATGACGGTTTGACATCTCCTATTCTGGATATCAATTATGAAAATGGAAAAATTATATCCCTGGAAAAAAACGGCACAATAAAAATTATCAATACTGAGAATAGTGAAGAAATCTTTTCATACTCTGCAATTGGACTTCAGGATATATCAATGGTTGATGAAAATACCCTGTTTGCCGGAAGAGCATCAACATCGGGAAAAAGTCCTGCTATTACGATTGATATCAATACGAAGGAAACATTGAGAGTTGATGACGACCGCTTTCTCATCTTTGATTCTATGGCTGTTGAAAAAAATAATCTTTTTTACACATTGGGCCTTCTACACGATGAAGGTATGACCAAAACAATACTGAAGAGTCACAATTACAGAAATCTCAATGAAATGGAAACTCTGGTAATCTACAACGGAGAGGATATTAATGCTCAGGTATTAATAGATCCCGTGAACAACAGTACTATATATGCCAAGCTCGGGACATCGGGGATTTATAAAATCACAGGCAGAAATGTGACAAAATATACAAACAATAAACCTGTTAAGAAAATCTATGTAAACGGATCTGTTCTCTACAGTCTGAATATGGATAATTCCATAACGATGTTTAAAGCTTCTACAGGAAAGGTTTTATATACAATACATATTTTCAAAGATGATGCATGGGCTTTGATTCCCGCATCAAGTGATATGTATTTCGGCTCGACTGGTGTTGAGAATAATATTCTCAGCTATAGAAATAACCGTAGAATCAATTTACCACCAGTTAATAAAGAACCTCGGGACAAACCCTGAGGTATCTGTGTTCGGAGAGGTTGCGGCAAAGCCGCTAAGAGTACAAAGCCTTCATCCCCGCAGCAAGCAGCGGAGTATTCAGGCTCGCCGAATAAAAACTAATAGAATTAATAAAAAAAATCCGGTTTGAAACCGGATTTTTTTTAATGCCCTGGATTTTGGCTGACTTTCATCAGCACATCAGCAACTGTATCTGTAATTTCTTTTTCAAGATCCTGGGATTCCACTTTTGCATATAAGGTACCCATGAGTGATACACGATAACGTGGCTGCAACCGATTGAGAGTAAGACAAATCATATCAAGCACACAATCATGACATTTGCAGATATCATCATCGCTGATAGCATCAAGTTGTTTCTCAAGTTCTTGAAAAACAAATTCTTCTGTTTCATTTTTAAGATCTTCAAGATCATACTTATCTCTAATAGCCATAAATACTCCTATATTATGAGAATAACTTAAGGACTTTGATATGTCAAAGTTTCAAATTTTGTAAAATGTGGTATAAAGGCGAGTTTAACAGTTCCAACAGGACCATTCCTCTGTTTTGCCACGATTAATTGAGTTTCGATCATTTCCGGAGGACCTTCCCCTTCATCGGAAATTCCCCTGTCTCTATGAAGGAACATTACCATGTCCGCATCCTGCTCAATTGCACCCGACTCTCTCAAGTCTGCCAGGCCAGGTTCTTTTCCTTCGGACTGACGCCCTACCTGAGATAACGCTATTATGGGGATATCCAATTCTCTCGCCAGAGATTTCAGTGAACGGCTGACTTCCGCCATCTGCTCATGTCTCGGGATCCTTTTATCTTCCGTAGAGATTAGTCCTATATAGTCAACAATCAGTATTTTAACATCGTGTTTTGATTTCATTCTTCTGGCTGATGAACGCAGTTCAAGCAATTTAATATTGGGAGTATCATCAATATATAGAGGAGCCTCATATATCCTGCCGGCTGCATCGGTTAAGGCATTAAAGTCCGATGGTCTCAAAAGTCCTGAACGGAGTCTCTGAGAGTTAATTCTGGCTTCTGAGGCAATAATTCTCTGCATGAGAGACATTGCCGACATTTCCAGTGTAAAAAAACCACAGGAAATCCCCTGGTTAATGGATATATTAGATGCGAGAGATAGAGCAAATGCCGTTTTACCGACTGAAGGACGTGCTCCAATGATGATCATTTCCGAATTCTGAAAACCGGAAGTCATATCATCGAGGCCGGAAAATCCGCCGGGAACACCAGTATAGTTGTCTTTTGTCTGGTATCGCTTTTCAATAGCTGTAATCGTTTGCTGTATTACTTCTCGGGCATCTTTAAATGAGCCGGAGCTCTGCTGCCTGTCATTAATTTCAAATATATACTTTTCTGCTTCTTCGACAATTTCACCGCATTCTTTTGCATCATTGTGAGCTTCGACAGTAATTTTACCGGAAATCTCAATCAATGTACGCCTAATGCTGGTCTCTTTTACAATCTGAGCATAGTATTCAACATTGGCACTGGTCGGAACAGCAGAAGTCAATCCTGTAACATAACCGGGTCCACCGGCTTTTTCCAGGTTGCCCCTGTGGCTCAATTCATTTGTCAGAGTTAATATATCAACAGCTTCGCCTTTGTTAAAAAGGTCTGAAATAGCTGTAAAAATGACCTGGTGGGCTGTTTTGTAGAAATCTTCCGGTCTTATATACTGTTGTACTGTATCGAGAACTTCCGGAGTAAAATTGATTAAAACC
>Ga0209475_10002496_pt1 | contig 18315 bp, 14 predicted proteins | sample tdDd471_FD_187128 | JGI IMG/M metagenome (GOLD analysis project Ga0209475, IMG submission 187128) | Marine sediment microbial communities from the Atlantic coast under amendment with organic carbon and nitrate - tdDd47.1 (SPAdes)... | ecosystem: Environmental > Aquatic > Marine > Coastal >... | reverse complement strand
GACGCTGGAAGAGGCGATGGAACAGCCGCAATTCAAGGAACGGGAATTGTTCGCGCGGTCCGTGACGGACGGCGCGGCGGAGATGCCCGCCCTGCCGACGCCGCTGGCGCCCACCTTCCGCAATGCCGGGCCGCGGGCCGCGTCCGCCCCGGCGCTGGGCGAGGGCAATGAAGAGTTCCTCGGCCGAAATTCAACCGGGAAGGCCAATTGACCATGCACTTCGCGGGCAAGCACGCAATCGTCACGGGCGCAACCTTCTACCCGGCCAGAGATAACAGCCGCACCGTTTACGGACAGGTGATCGCGGTCGATGGCGGATTCGCCCCGGCCGGGATCATCTTCGATCCGACTTGACTCCTAAACAGTAGGAAAGACATCACATGAGCAAACTGTTCAGCCCGATAACCCTGCGCGGGGAAACCTTCAGCAACCGCGTCGCCGTTTCCCCCATGTGCCAATACGCCTGCGAGGCGGAAGACGGCGTCATGGGCGACTGGCACCTGATGAATCTCGGCCAGTATGCGATGGGCGCCGCGGGCCTGGTCTTCACCGAAGCAACCGGCGTCTCACCGGAAGGCCGGATTTCCAAGCGCTGCACGGGGCTGTGGAACGACGAACAGGAAGCCTCGATGAAGCGCGTCGTCGACTTCTGTCATAAATACGGCGTCTCGAAGATCGGCATTCAGCTTGGCCATGCCGGCCGGAAGGCGAGCACCCGTCCGCCCGCGGAAGGTGGCACGCCGCTCCGCGCCGAGGAAGGCGCCTGGCAGACCGTCGCGCCGTCGGCCCTGCCCTACGCGCCCGACTGGCACGTGCCGCAGGAGCTGGACCGCGCCGGGATGGCGAAGATCAAACAGGATTTCGTGGCCGCGACCGAACGCGCCGACCGGGCCGGTTTCGACGTCATCGAGATGCATGGCGGGCATGGTTACCTGTTGAGCCAGTTCTTCTCGCCGCTGTCCAACCAGCGCACGGATGAATATGGCGGCAGCGTCGAGAAGCGCATCAAGTTCCCGCTTGAAGTGTTCGAGGCGATGCGCGCCGTCTGGCCCGAGGGCAAGCCCCTCGGCATCCGGATCAGCGCGGTCGACTGGGTCGACGGCGGCTCTACCGTGGAAGACACCATCGTCTACGCCAAGGCGCTGCAGGATCTTGGCTGCGACTTCATCGACATCACCACCGCCGGCGTCGACCATCGCCAGAAGATCACCGTCGGCAAAGCCTATCAGGTGCCGATGGCGGCGGCGGTTAAGGCGGCGATCGACATTCCGGTCATGGCGGTCGGCATGCTGAACGACCCGCATCTGGCGGAATCCGTCATCGCCGAGGGCAAGGCCGATTTCGTCATGCTGGCGCGCGGTGCGATGTACGATCCGCGCTGGGCCTGGCACGCCGCCTTCGAACTGGGGGCCGACGCGGACTATCCGCCGCAATTCGCCCGCTGCAAGCCGCAATCCTGGCCGGAAGCTTTCGGGCTGGTCCGGGAGCCCCGGGTCACCACCGACCAACGGGCCTGACCCGGTTCTGCATCTTACGCGGCCGGGTCCATTGGGGCCCGGCCGCTTTTGGAGACGTCCGCCTTAGATGGAAATTACCGCGTCCACGAACGAGATCCTTCTTCTGGTCGCCGCCCTGCTCGGCGGCGGCGTCGCCACCGGCTTCATGGCCGGCCTGTTCGGGATCGGCGGCGGCGGAATCGCCGTTATCGTCCTGTTCGAATTGTTCTCCGCCCTGGACGTGCCGGATTCGGTGCGGATGCATGTCTCCGTCGGCACCGCGCTGATCGTGATGCTGTTCACGGCGATCCGCTCCTTTTCGGCCCATAGGGCCCGGGGCGCCGTCGACATGGACGTCATCAAATCCATGGGGATCTATGTGGTGCTGGGCGTGATGGCGGGATCGACGCTGGCCAAACATGCCGGCGGCGACGTGATGAAGGGCGTGTGGGTCTGTATTGCGCCGATCATGGCCTTCCAGATGTTCTTCGGCCACAAGGGCTGGAAACTGGGCGACGATATTCCGCGCGGATTGTTTCGGCCGATCTACGGCGCGGCGGTCGGCTTCGCCTCCACCTTGATGAGCATCGGCGGCGGCGTCTTCGTCTCTTCCATGATGAAGCTCTTCAACCGGCCGATCCACCAGGCGATCGGCACGGCGTCCGGCTTCGGCCCCCTGATCGGCATACCGGCGGTGGCGGGCTTCGTCTGGGCCGGGTGGGATGCTGTCGGCACACCCCCCTTTTCCATCGGCTATATCAACCTGCCGGGCGCGGCGATCGTCTCCGTCGCCAGCATCCTGGCCGCCCCCTATGGCGTCAAGGTCGCCCATGCGCTGTCGCGCCGGGCGCTGGAAATCGCCTTCGGCTGCCTGCTGCTGTTCATGAGCGTCCGCTTCCTGGTCAGCATTCTGATGACCTGATCGACGGCCGCTACGCGGTTCCGAAGGCCTTCTTCAGCGCGGCGGCGGAATCGTCCTGGGCCCGGTGCGCATCATCCACCATATGGGTGAAGGTGTAGAAGGCGTGGATCTGCCCCTTGTATTCCTTCACCTCGACCGGCACGCCGGCCGCCCGCAGTTTTTCCGCATAGAGCACGCCTTCGTCATGCAGCACGTCCAGTTCGGCGAGCTGGATGATCGCCGGCGGCAGCCCCTCGAAGCTGGAGGCCAGGATGGGGGACACGCGCCAGTCTTCCAGTTGCGCCATGTCGGACAGATAGCCGCGGCGGAAATAGTCCACCGTCTCCTCCTCCAGGATGCCGAACCCCTTGCCGTATTGCTTGTAGGACGGGTAGCCGCCCCGGTAGTCGACGACGGGATAGATCAGCAATTGGAAGACGATCTTCGGCCCGCCCGCGTCCCGCGCCATCAAGGCGACGACGGTAGCCAGGTTGCCCCCGGCGCTGTCCCCGCCGACGGCGACGCGGTCCGGATCGATGCCGTAGCGTTCGGCCCGATCGACGAAATACTTGGTCGCGAAGAAGCAATCCTCCACCGCGCCGGGGAACGGATTTTCCGGCCCCTTGCGGTAGTCGACGGAAATCGCCAGACAGTTCGCCTTCTTGGCCAGGGCGCGCACCGCCTGGTCATGGGTGTCCAGGTCGCCGATCACATGTCCGCCGCCATGGAAATAGAACAGCACCGGCAGCGGACCGGCCTGCTCGTAGCCCGGCGGATGATAGAGCCGCACCGGAATGCGCCGGCCGGGCGCGTCGATGGCGAAGGTGTCGATCAGCCCCAATTCGATTTCCGGTTCCACCCGGGCCCGCGCCAGACGGCGATGCTGATGCCGCGCCATTTCCGGCGTCAGCGACTCGACGCGCTTCACGCCGGCGGCCTTCATCGCCTCGAACACCTGAACGATCTGGGGATGCAAACGGGGATCGTAACTCATCAACGGGTCTCTTTTTCTGGAACGATGAAACGGTCAGGCCTGGGCCACGAACCCTTTGAAGTCCTCGATGACTTCCTTGGCGCATTCCTTGACCAGGCGCTCACCCACTTCGGGGGAGGCGAGGAAGCTGTCCGCGCCGATGCGCCCGTCCGGATACAGCGCACGATAGTCATCGGCATCCGTGAAACCGCGGACCGGCTTTTCGGCCCTGTCTTCCGGCATGGACTTGATGGCGTTCGGATAGGCGTATTGGGTTATCGAGATTTCCGACGGCGTCGCGTGCGACCCTTCCCGGTCGCCGAAGACTTCCTTGGAGATACGGCGCGCGGAAGGAAGTGCGAACCAATCCTTGTGGCGGCAGCGGATGCCGGGATGGTTGGAGCCGCGCTGCAGGCTGCGCTCCGCATAGATCTCATCGAAGGCGGCGTTCAATGTGGCGATGTTTCCGCCATGCCCGTTCAGGAAATAGAACCGCTCGAACCCGTTCCGCGACAGTGAGAGGACGTAATCCCGGATCATGGCAATCAGGGTCGTCGGGCGCATGGTGACGCTGCCGGAAAAACCCAGATGGTGTTGCGCCATGCCGATGCTGATGGTCGGGCCGACGAGGATGCCGGCTTCCTCCGCCACGTGGTTCGCGATCACTTCGGGGCAAAGCGCGTCGGTGCCGATCAGCCCCATGGGGCCGTGCTGTTCGGTCGACCCGATAGGAATGATGATGCCGTTGCAATCCTTCAGATATTCATCGACTTCCTGCCAAGTCGCCATTTGCAGCCGCATCGCGCTTTCCTTCCCTGTGTCAACTCAACCGGCGCATCCCGTCCGGAAACTCAATTCGTCTCCTCGACCTCCAGCCCTTCATGCGACAGCACGTCCAGCTTGGGCATCAGGTCGAGCAGGTGCTTCGAATAGTCGTGCTGCGGATTTTCGAACAGGTCTTCCGTCGCCGCCACTTCGCACAGCTTGCCGTTCCGCATCACGCCGACCCGGTCGCACATCTGGCGGATCACCGGCAGGTCGTGGCTGATGAACAGCATGGTCAGGCCCAGTTCTTCCTGCAGGTCCTTCAGCAGGTTCAGGATCTGCGCCTGGATGGAAACGTCCAGAGCGGAGGTCGGCTCGTCGCAGATCAGGAACCGCGGCCGCGTCGCCAGCGCGCGGGCGATCGAAATGCGCTGCCGCTGACCGCCGGAGAATTCATGCGGATACTTCACCGCCGCGGCGGCGCCGAGGCCGACATGCTCCAACAGGTCGAGGACGATGCTCTCCGTCTCTTTCCGGTCTGATGCCAGATTATGGAAGCGAATCGGCTCGGCCACGATATCCAGCACGCGCATGCGCGGGTTCAGCGACGAATACGGATCCTGGAAGATCATCTGCATCTGGCGGCGGTAGCGGTCTCTCTCCCGCTCCTTCTTCAGCGCCGTCAACTCGCCGCCGGCGAAGAAAACCTTCCCGCCGGTGGGTTTGTAGAGCCCGGCGATCATCCGCGCCACGGTGGACTTGCCGCTGCCGCTTTCGCCCACCAGCCCGAACACCTCGCCCTGCTGGATCTCGAAGGACACATCCTTCACCGCGTCCAGATACCGGCGGTCGCGCGGCAGGATGGCGTTCCGCGTCACGAACCGCATATGCAGGTCCTGCAACCGCAGCAGCGGGCCTTCCATGGCTTCGAATTCGCGCACCTTGCCGAGCCAGTGATTGGCGATGTCCAGCTCCTTGCGGGCCTTGCCGGCGCTTTCGATATACTCGACCAGCGGGAACCGTTTCAGGCGGATATCCGGCCGCGGCACGGCGCTGATCAGGCTTTGCGTATAGGGGTGGTCCGGGTTGCCGAGGATCTTCTTGGTCGGCCCCTCTTCCACGACCTTGCCGTGATACATCACGGCGACGCGGTCGGTGATGTCGGCGATGACGCCCATATCGTGGGTGATGATGATCATGCCGACCTGACGCTCGCGGCACAGTTCGCGCATCAGGTCCAGGATCTGCGCCTGGATCGACACGTCGAGCGCGGTCGTCGGTTCGTCGGCGATGATCACTTCCGGGTCGGCGCAGAGCGCCAAGGCGATCACCACGCGTTGACGCATGCCGCCGGAGAATTGATGGGGATACTGGCCGATGCGGATATCCGGCTCGGGAATGCCGACGCGTTCAAGCAGGCCGACAGCCTTCTTGCGCGCTTCGGTTTCGTTCATCGGCAGATGGGTGACGATCGTCTCTACCAATTGCCGTTCGATCGTCTGCAGCGGGTTCAGGGATGTCAGCGGGTCCTGGAAGATCATCCCGATCCGACGGCCGCGGATCTTGCGGATCGCCTCATAAGGCAGATTGTCGATCCGCTTGTCCTTCAGGTCGATCTCGCCTTCCGACATCCGCCCCGGCGGTTCCAGCAGGCCGATGACGGCGTTGCCGATGGTCGACTTGCCGGCCCCGGATTCGCCGACGCAGCCCAGGATTTCGCCCGGATTGACGGCAAGCGTGACATGTTCCACCGCGGTGAAGACGCCGCGCCGGGTCGGGAAGTCGACCCGCAAGTTCTTGATATCCAGCAGCGCCATACTCTAAGACCTTCCGCTCAACTTACGCAGCACCGGCGCCATCAACGCAGTTTCGGATTGAGCGCATCGCGCAGCCAATCGCCGACAAGGTTGATCGCCAGAACGAGAATGATCAGCGCGACCCCCGGCATGATCGTGATCCACCAGACGCCCGAGAAAAGATAGTCGTAGCCGACGCGGATCAAGGTGCCGAGAGACGGCGAGGTGACCGGAACGCCGACGCCCAGAAAGCTGAGCGTCGCTTCGGTGATGATGGCCAAGGCCAGATGGATCGTCGCGATCACGAGGACCGGGCCCAGCACGTTCGGCAGGATATGCCGCACCAGGATCGGCCCGCGGCGGATGCCGATCACGCGCGCCGCCTGCACATATTCCTTGTTCTTTTCCACCATGGTCGATCCGCGCACCGTGCGCGCATACTGGACCCAGCCGGAAATGCCGATGGCGAAGACAAGGACGTACAGGGCCATTTCGTCATGCACGTCGCGCGGCAGGATCCCGCGCGCCACCCCGTCGATCAGGAAGGCGATCAGGATCGCCGGGAAGGAGAGCTGAATATCGGCGATCCGCATGATGACCGAATCGACATGCCCGCCGTAGTAACCGGAGATCAGGCCCAACGGGATGCCGATCGCCATGGCGAAGACGACGGATGCGAAACCGACCAACAGCGAGATCCGCGACCCATAGAGAATGGTCGAAAAGATGTCCCGGCCCTGATCGTCCGTCCCCAACAGGAAGCGGCTGTCCCCGTCGGCCATCCAGACGGGCGGAATTTCCGAATCCAACAGGTCGAACTGGGTCAGGTCGAAGGGATTCGTCGGCGCCAGCCAATGGGCGAAAACGGCGGAAAAGACGATGACGATGGAAACCGCCATCGACACGATGGCGACCGGCGAATGGCGGAAACTGAACCACAGATCACTGTCGAAGAAACGCCTGAGGACGTCGGAGACGCCCGTTCGTTCCTTGGCCGCCGCCTCGTAGGTTTGCTCGGTATTGCTGCTCATGTCGATCGGTCCCGGAAGCCCAAGCGTCAATGACCGCCCGAACCCGCGCGGTCGGCGCGCAGGCGGGGATCGACGACGAAGTAAAGGATATCAACGACGAAGTTGATGAAGACGAAGACGAAGCCGATCACGACCAGATAGGCCGCCATGACGGGGATATCGACCTCGAGCACCGCCTGAATGAAAAGCAGGCCCATGCCCGGCCACTGGAACACCGTCTCGGTGATGATCGCGAAGGCGATGATGGAACCCAGCTGCAGGCCGGTAATCGTGATCACCGGGACGAGCGAGTTCTTCAAGGCGTGGCTGAAATGGATGGAGCGCGTGAGGATCCCGCGCGCCCGGGCGAACTTGATGAAATCCGTCCGCAGAACTTCGAGCATTTCCGCCCGCACCAATCGCATGATCAAGGTGAGCTGGAACAAGGCGAGCGTGATCGAGGGCAGGACCAGGGATTTCAACCCGCTCGCGGTCAGGAAACCGGTCGTCCACCAGCCCAGATCCACCACGTCCCCCCGGCCGAAGGTCGGCAGAACGCGCCAGACCACGCCGAAGATCAGGATCAGGATGATGCCGATCAGGAATGTCGGGATCGACACCCCCAGCAGGGATCCGGACATGATCAGGTTGGAAATTATTCCGTTTCGGTTAAGCGCCGTATACACACCGGCAGGCACCCCCAGCGCCAAGGCCAGCACCGCGGCGATCATCGACAGTTCCAGCGTCGCCGGCAGCCGTTCCACCAGCAATTCGGAAACCGGCCGGCGGTGGAAATACGATTGGCCGAATTCGCCCTGCACGGCGTTCCAGGCGAAGCGGAAATACTGAACATAGAAAGGATCGTTCAGGCCGAGGCTTTCGCGCAACTCCTCGCGCTGCTCGACGGTCGTATCCTGCCCGACCATGTTGTTGATCGGGTCGCCGACGAACCGAAACATCGCGAAAGCGATGAGGCCGACCGTCAGCATCACGATAATGGATTGGGCGAAGCGGCCCACTACAAAAGAGACCATCGTTTCCACAGACTCAAAAGATGAAACCGGGGCTGTTTACGAATCCGGCAACCGGCCGTCCGGACCGTCACGCTTCCAAACACCGAAAGTCGAAAAGGCCGCCCGGTTCAATCGCCGGACGGCCTTTTCCACGTCACTTACGGAAGGACAACGTTGCGGAAGTCCAGAACGTTGTCACCGCGCTGGGCGACGGTAACACCGTCACGAACGCCCCAGGAAAGCGGCTGCTGATGGATCGGCAGATGGCCGACCTCGTCCTTATGGATCTTGAAGGCTTCGTCGATATAGGCTTGGCGTTTGGCCTGATCGGTTTCCTTTTCGACCAGCTTGGTCAGTTCATCGACGCGCGGGTTGCAGTAGTTGCCGAGGTTGAACAGACCGACCTTCGCTTCGACATTCTGGCAGCTCATCATGTTCGCCAGGACGTTGTGGCTGTCGATCGAACCCGGGGTCCAGCCCAGCAGGTAGAAGGAGGTGTCGTAGCCGTTCTGCTGCAGGACCTTGCCGAAATATTTCGACTTGGTCTGGGCGAAGACTTCGACCTTCACACCGACCTTGGCCAGCATGCTGGCGACGGCCTGACAGATGCGCTCGTCATTGACGTAGCGATCGTTCGGGCAGTCCATCGTGACTTCGAACCCGTCCGCATAGCCGGCTTCGGCCAGCAGCTTCTTGGACATTTCGGGGTCGTATTTATACGGCTCGTTCAGGGCTTCGCTGAAACCGTTGATCTGGGGCGCGACCATCAGACCCGCCGGCGTCGACGCACCGCGCATGACGCGCTTCTTGATGGTTTCCAGGTCGATCGCATGGGCGAAGGCCGCGCGGACGCGCTGGTCCTTGAACGGGTTCTTGCCCTTGATGTTGGAATACAGCAGTTCATCCCGGAACTGATCCATGCCCAGGAAGATGGTGCGCGCTTCCGGACCGGTCAGCGGGCTGACGCCGTCGGCTTCCGTGAGGCGTTCCCAATCCTGAACCGGCACGGGGAAGACGAGATCCAACTCACCGGACAGCAGAGCCGCGACGCGCGTCGCGCCCTGGGCGATCGGCGTCATGACGGCTTCGGTCACGTTGGACTTGATGTCTTTCCAATAGCCGTCGTAACGCTTGAAGACGGTTTTCACGTCCTGCGTATTTTCGGTGATCATGAACGGCCCGGTGCCGTTCGTGTGCAGGTTGGCGTAGTTGCCTTCGTCACCGCCCTTGAGGTTGGTGGCCGCGGTGGTGCCGTGTTCTTCGGACCATTCCTTGTCCATGATCTTCAGGAAGACCAGATCCTGCGCCATCAGCGGATTCGGCGCCGGGGTCGTCACTTCGATCGTATGGTCGTCGATCTTCTTGATGGCGGAGATCAGGCTGTTGCGAACCTTCTGGTCCGACCCTTCCGTGCCGGAGCGCTCCCAAGAGAAGATGACGTCATCGGCCGTGAAGTCCTGACCTTCGTGGAACTTGACGCCCTTGCGCAGCTTGAAGACCCATTTCGTCGGCTCGGTGATCTCCCAGCTTTCGGCCAGCGCCGGAATCAGCTGCAGGTCCGCGTCGTAATCGACGAGGCCTTCATAGACGTTGCCGAGCGTGCCGAGCAGGAAGGTTTCGTTCAACCCATGCGGATCGAGCGTGCTGAGACTTCCCTGGAAGGCCCATTTGAAGGTTTTAGCCATCGCCGGCGTTGCAAACGCAACCGCCGCGACAGCCACTGCCGCCAGTAGCTTCTTACGATTGATCATTGATTACTTCTCCCAAACTGCTTCGCGTCTGGCCTGTTCTCCAAAGACGCGGATGCGAACCTTCGACGGAAAGAGGGTCAAGGCCGTTTTCCGACCGTGTTAAAGGCCCCCCTTCGATCGGACTTGTCGAAGCATCATCACTCCCAACCGGCAAAGCAAGAGGGAATCGCCCGCGAAATTGTTCAATGGGGGAATTGTCTTCACGGGCGCGTGAATTAGGTAGTTTGCAGCCGGTATAGACGTGCGGAGGGTGAGACTGTTGACGTAGGCGACAGGCTGAACCGTAATGCCGCCCACGGGTCACCACCTATTGCCGCGCGCACCGCGCGGCGCATCAATATGGGAGAGAAACATGGATTTGGGTATCAGGGGTCGGAAAGCCATTGTCTGCGCCGCCAGCAAGGGCCTCGGCAAAGCCTCGGCGATGTCGTTGGCGCGGGACGGCGTGGATCTGGTCATCACCGGGCGCACCGCGGAAACGCTGGAAGCCGCGGCGAAGGAAATCGCCGACGCGACCGGCGTGTCGGTCATCCCGGTCATCGGCGACATCAAGACGCCGGAAGGGCGCGCCGCGGCTTTGGCCGCCTGCCCCAATCCGGACATCCTGATCAACAATGCCGGCGGCCCGCCGCGCGGCAATTTCCGCGATTTCACGCCGGAAGATTGGATCGAGGCGGTGAACGGCAACATGATCACCGCGATCGAGCTGATCAAGGCGACCGTGGACGGCATGATCGACCGTAAATTCGGCCGCATCGTGAACATCACCTCGGCCGCCGTCCGGCAGCCGATTCCCGAGCTTTGCCTCTCCAACGCCGCCCGCGCCGGCCTGACGGGTTTCGTCGCGGGATTGAGCCGGGAGACGGTCCAGCACAACGTCACGATCAACAACATCCTGCCGGGCCCCTTCGCCACCGACCGCCTGTTGGGCGGCGCCAAGGATGCGGGCATGGAGGTCGACGCCTATCTTGCGCAGGTCGGTTCGTCCAACCCGGCCAAGCGCGTCGGCCAGCCGGACGAGTTCGGTGACGCCTGCGCCTTCCTGTGCAGCGCCAAGGCCGGCTTCATCACCGGCCAGAACCTGCTGCTGGACGGCGGGAACTACAAAGGCACGATGTAACCCGGACGCGGCCCCGGCCAAAAGAAAAGCCCCCGCCTCGGCGGGGGCTTCGTCTTTCCGGAACCTGGCGACGATCAGCTGTTCGTCGGGAATGCCAGCTGGGCGCCTTCCTTGATGCCCGACGGCCAGCGCGCCGAAATCGTCTTCATCTTGGTGAAGAAGCGGATCGATTCCGGTCCGTGCATCTGGGTATCGCCGAACTTGGAGCGCTTGGCGCCGCCGAAGTTGTGGAACGCCATCGGCACGGGAATCGGCACGTTCACGCCGACCATGCCGATATCGACCGAATTGGCGAAATGGCGAGCGGTGTCGCCGTCACGGGTAAACACCGCGACGCCATTGCCGTATTCATGGTCGTTGATCATCTGAACCGCGTCTTCATAGGTCGACGGCGTCATCACCGACAGGACCGGACCGAAGATTTCGGTCTTGTAGATGTCCATATCGGTCGTGACCTTGTTGAACAGCGTGCTGCCGACGAAGAAACCGTCCTCGTAGCCCTGCATCCGGGCGCCGCGGCCATCGACGACCAGTTCGGCGCCTTCCTCGACCCCGCGGGTGATCAGGCTCTCAACGCGCTGCTGCGCCTGGGCGGTGATCAGCGGGTTGATGTCCGCGTTCGGGTCATTATACGGCCCGATCTTCAGGGATTCGACGCGCGGCGTCAGTTTCTTCAACAGCGCGTCGGCGGTGCCTTCGCCGACCGGCACGGCGACGGAAATCGCCATGCAGCGTTCGCCGGCCGACCCGTAGCCCGCGCCGATCAGCGCGTCGACGGCCTGGTCCATATCGGCGTCCGGCATGATGACCATGTGGTTCTTGGCGCCGCAGAAGGCCTGGACCCGCTTATTATGGGCGCAGCCCGTCTGATAGACGTATTCGCCGACCCCGGTGGACCCGACGAAGCTGATCGCCGGCACGTCTTCGTGCAGCAGCAGCGAGTCGACGGCCACCTTGTCGCCGTGAATGACGTTCCAGACGCCGTCCGGCAGGCCGGCCTGCTGCCACAGTTCGGCCAGCATCATCGGTGCGCCCGGGTCGCGTTCGGAGCATTTGTTGATGAAGGCATTGCCGCAGGCAACCGCCATCGCGCCCATCCACAACGGGATCATGACCGGGAAGTTGAACGGCGTGATGCCGCCGACGACGCCAAGCGGCTCGCGGATCGAGAACAGATCGATATCGCCGCCGATATTGGAGTTGATCTCGCCCTTGATCAGATGCGGGATGCCGCAGGCGAATTCGGTCACGTCGATGCCGCGCTGGATCTCGCCCTTCGCGTCGGCCAGCGTCTTGCCGTGCTCAAGGCACAGCACTTCGGCCAGCTTGTCGACATTCTGAACCAGAAGTTCGCGGAACTTGAAGATCACCGCGGCGCGTTTCGGAACCGCCGTCGCGCCCCAAAGCTTGGCCGCGGCCTGGGCGTTCTTCACGCAGGCGTCCATTTCCTGTTCAGACGCATAGGGAAGTTTGCCGATGACCTCACCGGTCGCCGGGTTGAAGACATCCCCGAAACGGCCGCTGGTGCCCTCTACGCGCTTTCCGCCAATCCAATGGTGTAGCTGTTCCGCCATGTTCTACGCCGCGCCGATGGCGCGTCCCTCCTGCTGTTGATGTTTTCCGACAATTGACCGGGTTTTAGGACATCCCCGATAGAGCGGCAAGGCACAGGCGGCGTTTCGTCCTACAGCCCGTCATCCTCGTCATCAAAATCTCCGTCCTCCATATCCGGGTCCTCATAATCCGGGTCCTCGAAGTCCGCATCCTCGTAACCGTCTTCCTCGAGCCCCGGCTCGACAATTCCCGCCCCGCGCCGTTCGGCCCTGGGCGTCCGGCCGAACATGTCGCGGTAGCACTTGGAGAAGTGGGACGCGCTGGTGAAACCGCTGGCGAAAGCGACTTCCGTGACCGGCATGGTCGTCTGCGTCAGCAGGGTGCGGGCCCGGTTGAGGCGAAGCTTCAAATAATATCGCGCCGGACTGGTGTTCAGGTAGCGCCGGAACAGGCGCTCCAACTGGCGCCGCGACAGGCCGACCCGATCGGCGATTTCGTCGCGGGACAGCGCTTCTTCCGTATTCTTCTCCATTTCGGAGATCGCCTTGATTAGCTTCGGATGCGAAATCCGCAGTCTGGCCTGAAGCGGCAGGCGCTGGTCGTCGTCCCCTTCCCGGATCCGCTCGTGCATGAACTGTTCGGAGACGCTGGCCGCCAGTTCCGGTCCCGCGACGCGCGTGATTTCGCGCATCATCATGTCCAGGCCCGCGACGCCGCCGGCGCAGGTGAACCGGTCGCGGTCGACCTCGAACAGCTCGGCGCGGACGTCCAGGTCCGGGAATTCCTCGGCGAAGCTGTCCAGGCTGTGCCAATGGATGGTGCAGCGGTAGCCGCCCAGCAGGCCGGCCCGCGCCAGGACATGCGCGCCGGTGCAGATCGCCCCGATATGCGCGCCTTCGCGCGCCCAGCGGCGCAGCCAGGCAAAGGTCGGCGCGTCGTGATAGAGATGCGCGTCGAGCCCGCTGCAGACCATGATATTCGACGGGCGGGTAAGATCGTGCATCGCCGTGTCGGCCGTCATGGAGAGACCGTTGGAGGCGATCACGGGCTGCCCGTCGCGGCTGATCGTATACCATTCGAAGAGGGTTTCGCCGGACAGCCAATTGGCCAGCCGCATGGGTTCGACGACGCAGGTGAACGCGATCATCGAAAAGTTCGGCACCAGGAAGAGACCGATCCGCGCCGGGCCTTTCGCGTCCTGACGTTTGAACATCATTGCGTCGCTCGACTGCATCTGAGCCAACTCCACCCCTGCCGAAAAATGCCCCGTTCTTACCCGGCGGAAACCGCGATCGGGTTGTAATATTCGTTCCATTTCCAAGCCTGTAGCAGGCTTGTCAAGCTTAATGCCTTCGCCCGAAAAAGGATGTCGCCGCACCGCGCATTCCTGTCGCCAGGAAGGAAGGGATGAATACCCGCTTGCATACATGTTGCGCGCTGCGGCGGTTCATCCGCTTGCGCCGCGGCGCGCGTACCGCCACCATTCGGACCCGGCTTCCCTGTCGAAAGGGGTGGGCGGGCCCACCCACCACCATCGCGTCGGGAGCGCGTCGATGTCAAAATACTCCATATTCAGCCTGATCAGGAACGCCGGTTCCTATCACGAGAATTGGCAGCGCGCCTGGCGCAGTCCCGAACCGAAATCGGAATATGAGGTGATCATCGTCGGCGGCGGCGGGCACGGTCTGGCGACCGCCTATTATCTGGCGAAGGAATGCGGCATCCGCAACGTGGCGGTGATCGAAAAAGGCTGGCTGGGCGGCGGCAATACCGGCCGGAACACGACCATCGTGCGGTCCAACTATCTGTGGGACGAGTCGGCCGGCATCTACGAACACTCGATGAAGCTGTGGGAAGGGTTGAGCCAGGAGCTCAACTTCAACGTCATGTTCTCCCAGCGCGGGCTGCTGCATTTGGCCCATACCGTGCACGACATGCAGGAGATCGGCCGGCGCGGCAACGCGATCTGGCTGAACGGCATCGACAGCGAATTCCTGACGCCCGAACAGGTTCAGGAAATGGTGCCGCTGATGAATATCAACGGCCGCTATCCTGTCCTGGGCGCCGTTCTGCAGCGCCGGGGCGGCACGGCCCGCCACGACGCGGTCGCCTGGGGCTATGCCCGGGCCGCCGACGCGCTGGGCGTCGACATCATTCAGAATTGCGAAGTCAAAGGCTTCGACATCCAGAACGGCGTCGTGAAGGGCGTCCGCACCACGCGCGGCGACATCAAGGCGAAACGCGTCGGCGTCGTCACCGCCGGGCATTCCTCGGTCATGGCCGAGATGGCCGGTTTCCGCTTGCCGCTTGAAAGTCTGCCGCTGCAGGCCATGGTCTCCGAACCGATCAAGCCCTGCATCGACACGGTCATCATGTCGAATGCGGTGCATGTCTATGTGAGCCAGTCGGACAAGGGCGAACTGGTCGTCGGCGCGGGGACGGATGCCTATATCTCCTACGCCCAGCGCGGCGGCTTCGACGTGATGGAACACATCATGAGCCCGCTGGTCGAACTGTTCCCCTTCACGTCCCGCCTGCGCATGCTGCGGCAATGGGGCGGCATAGTGGACGTGACCGTCGACCGCTCGCCCATCCTGTCCAAGACGCCGGTCGAGAACCTGTATTTCAACTGCGGCTGGGGCACCGGCGGCTTCAAATGCACGCCCGGATCGGGCCATGTCTTCGCCCATTCGATCGCCAATGGCGAGATGCATCCGATCGCCGCGCCGTTTTCGATCGACCGGTTCAATACCGGCGCCCTCATCGACGAAGCGGCCGCCGCCGCCGTCGCCCACTGATCAGGCGAGGAGATAGAGCATGCTGCAAATCACCTGTCCCTGGTGCGGCACCCGCGAAGGCGTCGAGTTCCACTGCCATGGCGAGGCGCATATCGCGCGTCCGGAAAACCCGGCGGAACTGAGCGACGCTGAATGGGGCGACTACGTCTTCTTCCGGAAGAATCCGAAAGGCGTCCATTACGAACGCTGGACGCATGACGCGGGCTGCCGGCGCTGGTTCAACGCCATCCGCCACACGGTGACGGACGCGTTCATCGCCGTCTACAAGCCGGGCGACCCGATCCCCGAGCTTCCGGCCGAGTACCGGGACGCGGCCGCACCCCAGACCAAAGAGACCAAGTGACGATGGCGCAGAAGAACAGACTTCAAGACGGCGGCCGCATCGATCGGACGAAGCCCGTCCGGTTCACCTTCAACGGCAAGCGGTATGACGGATTCGTGGGCGACACGCTCGCCTCCGCGCTGTTGGCGAACGGCGTTTCCCTGGTCGGGCGCAGCTTCAAATACCACCGCCCGCGCGGCATCATGACCGCGGGGTCGGAAGAGCCGAACGCGCTGGTCCAGTTGGGCAAGGGCGCGCGGACGGAACCGAACATCCGCGCCACGCAGGCGGAGCTGTTCGACGGCCTGTCCGCCGATAGTCAGAACTGCTGGCCTTCGGTCGGGTTCGATATCGGCGCGATCAATTCGGTGATGTCGAAATACCTGCCGGCCGGTTTCTACTACAAGACCTTCATGTGGCCCGCTTCCCTGTGGATGACCTATGAACGGGTCATCCGCAACGCCGCGGGCCTGGGCAAGGGACCGACAGAAGCGGACCCGGACCGTTACGCACAGCATCACACGGCCTGCGACGTCCTGATCGTCGGCGGCGGCCCGGCCGGCCTTTCGGCGGCATTGGCCGCGGGCAGAAGCGGCGCGCGGACGATCCTGATCGACGAACAGAACGAATTCGGCGGCTGGCTGCTGACCGACGATACGGAAATCGACGGCATGGCGCCGACGGAATGGGTGGACAACGCCGTCAAGGAACTGTCCGGTCTGAACAACGTCACCCTGCTGCCGCGCACGACGGTTTCCGGCTATTTCGACCATAATTTCCTGACCGCCGCCCAACGCGTGACCGACCATTTGGGACCGCAGCAGGACAACCGGATTCCGCGCCAGCGGTTCTGGAAGATCCGCGCCAAGCAGGTGGTGCTGGCGCAGGGCGCCCTGGAACGGCCGATCGTCTTTGCCGACAACGACCGGCCCGGCGTCATGCTGGCCAGCGCATTGCGCACCTATATCAGGCGCTACGGCGTGCTTCCCGGCCGCGAGATCGTCGTCTTCACGAACAATGACAGCGCCTATCGCACCGCTTTGGATGCGAAACGGGCCGGCGCGATCGTCCATCTGGTCGATCTGCGGGCCGACCCGGACAGTCCGGTGGTGCATCAGGCGCGCCAGGCCGGCATTCAGGTTCATGAAGGCTCGGCCGTGATCGGCATCAAGGGGGCCAAGGGGATCCACGGCGTCGAAATCGCGCCCCTGTCGGAAGACGGAAAGTCCCTGGCCGGTCCGGCCTTCGTCGTTTCCGCCTCCGTCGTGGCGATGTCCAGCGGCTGGAACCCGAGCGTCCATCTGTTCAGCCAGTCGCGCGGGAAAGTACGGTTCGACGACAGGCTGACCAGTTTCGTGCCCGATCAGACCCCGCAGAAAACGCGGTCGGCGGGCGCCTGCAACGGCACCTTCTCGCTGGCCGGCTGTTTGTCCGAAGGGCTGGTCGCGGGGGCCGCCGCCGCGCGGGACGCCGGCTTCGACACCGCCATCGCCGGTCCCGCCCATGTGGTCAGGGAAGACGCCCCGGGCCCGATGCGGCAGATCTGGACGGTTCCGACCGTCCATCCGCTGGGCAAGGGCAAACGGAAGCATTTCCTGGATCACCAGAACGACGTCACCGCCGCCGATGTGCATTTGGCGGCGCGGGAAGGTTATCTGTCGGTCGAACATCTGAAACGCTACACGACGACCGGCATGGGCACTGATCAGGGCAAGACCTCCAACGTCAACGCGCTGGCGATCATGTCGGAAATCCGCGCGGCCTCCATCCCGGAAGTGGGGACCACGACCTTCCGTCCGCCCTATACGCCGACGACCTTCGGCGCCATGGCGGGACAGGGCGTGAAGGAACTGTTCGAGCAGCAGCGCGGCACCGCGATCCACGACTGGCATGTCCGCAACGGCGCGGTCTTCGAGGATGTCGGCGACTGGAAACGCGCGCGCTACTACCCGAAACCGGGCGAAGACATGGACGAAGCGGTTCGCCGCGAATGCCGCGAGGCGCGCGAGACGGTCGGCATCATGGACGCCTCGACGCTGGGCAAGATCGACATCCAGGGGCCGGACGCGGCGAAACTGCTGAACATGGTCTACACCAATGCCTGGGATACGCTGAAACCGGGCCGGGCGCGCTACGGGCTGATGCTGAACGAACACGGCATGGTGTTCGACGACGGCGTCACGACCTGCATCGGCGAAAACCATTACCACATGACGACGACGACCGGTGGCGCGGCCCGGGTGCTGAACTGGCTGGAGGAATGGCTGCAGACGGAATGGCCGGACATGCAGGTCTATTGCACCTCGGTCACCGAACAATGGGCGGTCGCGACGCTGTCGGGCCCGAAGGCGCGGGACGTGCTGGAGACCGTCGCGCCGAAACTGGACCTGGATCCGCAGACCTTCCCCTTCATGGCGATGCAGGAAGGCGCGGTCGCGGGCCTGCCGGCGCGGGTCTTCCGGATCAGCTTCACGGGCGACCTGTCCTACGAAATCAACGTGCCCGCCCGCTACGGCATGGCCTTGTGGGAAGCCTTGATGGAGGCCGGCCGGCCGCATGGGATCGTGCCCTACGGCACGGAAACCATGCATGTGCTGCGCGCGGAGAAGGGCTTCATCATCGTCGGCCAGGATACCGACGGCACGGTGACGCCCGCCGATCTGGACATGAACTGGATCGTGTCCAAGAAGAAGGACGACTTCCTCGGCAAGCGGTCCCTGACCCGTTCCGATACGGCGCGGCCCGGCCGGAAACAGCTGGTGGGCTTGCTGACGGAGGATCCGAACTTCGTGCTGCCGGAAGGCGCGCATCTGGTG
>Ga0209475_10002494_pt1 | contig 18325 bp, 13 predicted proteins | sample tdDd471_FD_187128 | JGI IMG/M metagenome (GOLD analysis project Ga0209475, IMG submission 187128) | Marine sediment microbial communities from the Atlantic coast under amendment with organic carbon and nitrate - tdDd47.1 (SPAdes)... | ecosystem: Environmental > Aquatic > Marine > Coastal >... | reverse complement strand
GGTGAGCGCACCGAAGGTCGGGGCGGTCCCGGTCTCCTGGTCCCTGTGGACGACGGTGGTGCCGTCGGCGGCGATCACGATGTAGGGTGGTCCGCCTCCCGCAGCCAGGATGGCCTCGGCGAAGGCCCGTTCGGCCTCAGGCGGCCGGGCGGTGGAAACCTCACTCCACTCCACCATGAAAAGATAGGACATGGTGACCGCAGCCAGGACGAAGATGGCCAGACCCACCATCAGGGGTTTGACCCAGGGGCGGCGCTTCGGGGACGGGTCCATGGCGGGCTCCTGAAAAATGAGGGGAATTCCAAACCGAGAGTACAGGGGATCCTGGCCCCGGGGCCAGATGATATTGGATGGAGGTTTGTGGTATACTGCCGGTGTCGCCATGGGGGGAGACGCATCTACCACACGGGGGAAAGTGGCATGAGGACCCGTTTCCTGGCCTGTATTCTGTGCGGAACCCTGCTTTGGAGTCCCCTCGCCCTGGCCGGCATGACCATCGCCCCCGACCATCCTGACATCCAGTACACGGGCCGATGGGAGACCTCGAATCCCGCTCAGCCCTGGAGCTATTGGATCGGATCCTCTCTCGTGGCCAAGTTCGAGGGGACCTCCCTGACAGCCGTCATGCAGGGTGGGTCCACCGACTACATCCGCGTCATCATCGACGGGAACACTTCGGCCTCCGTGAAACGCACCGTCTCCCCGCTTCTTTCCACCTACACCCTGGCCGCCGGCCTGACCGACACCGTGCACCAGGTGGAACTGATCAAGGAGACCGACGGGGGCGACTGGGTTTTCCACGGATTCGAGTTGGATGACGGGCGGTCCCTGACGTCTCCGCCCGCCCGACCGGCCCACCGAATCGCCTTTTACGGCGACTCCAACCTGGCCGGCTACTCTCTGGAAAGCGAAGAGAACGAGAGCGGAGAAGGCCTGCGGGGATCGTACTACGGCTATGCCGGCATCGCCTCCCGCATGCTGGACGCCGCGTACCACAACGTCTCCCGCAGCGGCGCCACCATTTCCAGTCTGCACGGGGTGTACGACCGCTTCGACTTCCAGTCGAGCACGCCTGTCTGGGACTTCAACGACTTCCAGGCGGACGTGGTGGTGGTCAACCTGGGCGCCAACGATGTGGGGCGTCCCCAGCACCGGATCGTCGCTGACTATCACGCCCTCCTGGATGATCTGCGATGGGTCTACCCCGCGGCCCACATCATGCTCTTCAATGCCTGGGGCTGGGACTACGACGAACCGGCCAACTACATCCACGAGGTGATCGCCGAGCGCGCCGACCCCAACATGTCCTCCGCGGTTTTCCCCTGGATTTTCGAGCAGTGGCACGGATGCGAGTATGATCACGCGGGCATGGCGCAGGTCCTGGCCAATCATCTGACCGCGGTTATGGGGTGGAGCCAGTCGCCCACCGATGTCATGAACGGCTTCGGGGTGAACGGCGACGTGGCCAACGGCAGTTTCGAAGAGGCGGCCCCCTTCGGCGGCTACGGCTGGCGGTACATGAACGACCCGGGCGTAAGCCGGGTCCACGATACGGGGTCCAGCTTTGACGGGGCCTACCATCTGCGTCTGGAAAACGGGGCCGCCGCCCATCAACCAGTGCCCGCTACCGCCTGGCAGACCTTTTCCCTGGTCGCCTGGATGCGGGGTGCGGAGCCCGGGGAGTCCGTGGACGTCACTCTGGATTTTCGCGACCAGGAAATGTGGACGGCTCCGCTGCAGACCGACACCCGCACCTTTGTCCTGACGGATGCGTGGCAGGTGTACTCCCTGGAAGCTGTCGCGCCGGGCGGGACCCCCAATCCGGTCTTCCACATGCGGGTGACCTTCAAGGCGGCCGCGGGCGCCACCGTCGAGGTGGACAACGTCACCCTCATGGAGGTCACCGACGCAGGCGACCCGGAGCTGTCGGCGGCGGGGATTTGGCTGACCGCGGGACCCAACCCCTTTAACCCGCGGATTCGGATCGAACTCGGGCTGACCGAAAGCGGGCCCTTCCAGTTGACTGTACATGACCTGACCGGCCGCCGCGTGGCGACTCTGGCCAGCGGACGTTCGACCAACGGGCCCCTGGTGGTCTACTGGTCGGGTCGGGATGACAGCAGCCGTCCGGTCGGATCCGGGGTTTATTTTGCGCGTCTTACCGCGGGGACCCACCGTCTCATCCGGAAAATGGTCCTGTTACGCTAGCTGGCCAACCGGCCCGGATTTCAAACCGTGGCTAGTGGTCGCACACGTTGAGGCCCGGCCCGATCTCCCCTTTCAGATAGTCGAGAGCCAGGGATTCCGGGTCACTGGCGGGAACGCCCACCAGGACGTCCATCCCCTGGTCCTTGAGCAGTTGAATGGCCTTGTTTCCCATGCCGCCGGCCAGAACCAGGTTGGCGCCCTGTTTGGCCAACCAACCGGGCAGGAGGCCGGGCACGTGGGGCGGGGCGTCCACAATCCGGGTGGTCAGGACCTGTTTCTCCTGGGTGTCCACATCGATGAAGGCGAAGGCGCTGCAATGCCCGAAGTGGGCGTCGAGCAGGCCTTTGGTGACGGGAATGGCGATGCGCATGGGTCATCCTTTCGCAAGGGAAGTGCCGGCGGTCCGGCGTTCAATGGCGTGCCACATGGCTTTCAGAACATGGGCCGCCTCGCACCGGGGCGCGTAATCGATCAGGCTGCACCGGGCGGCCTGGGCTTGGTTGACTTTGGGTTCAAACGGGATTCGGCCGATCAGGGGCAGTTCCCGGTCCCGGCAGAAAGCCTCGATCCGGTCGGTCAGGAGAGGGCTGAGGTCGAACTTGTTGATGCAGACCAGGGCGGGCACACCGAAGTGGGCGGCCAGGTCGGCGATGCGCTCCAGGTCATGTAGACCGGACATGCTGGGCTCGGTCACCAACAGGGCCAGGTCGGCCCCGGTCAGCGCCGCGGTTACGGGGCAGCCGATGCCTGGCGGCCCGTCGACCAGAACCCAGGGAACGTTCAGACTGCCGGCCAGACGAAAGGCCTCTTCCCGGACCCGGGTCACCATCTTGCCGGAGTTCTCGGCTCCCACGTCCAGGGTGGCGTGAACCAGAGGGCCATGGGGGGCCTCGGAGATGAACCATTCGCCGCAGGTTCGGGCGGGAAAGGAAATGGCCCCGATCGGGCAGAAGTGGACACAGACGCCGCAGCCTTCGCAGCGAAGGGGCGCCACGGAAAAGGGCGCGGTCCGGTTCGGGTCGTCGGGACCGCTGATGGCGTCGAAGCGACACAATTCCCGACAATCCCCGCAGCCCACACACAGATCGGGGTCAATGCGGGCGACATGCCCGGCGGTGAACGAGGCCCGGTGTTCAAGCGTGGGCTCGGATACCAGGTGCAGGTTGGGGGCATCCACGTCGCAGTCGGCCAGGACAAAATCTTCGGCCAGGGCGGCAAAGGCGGCCACGACGCTGGTCTTTCCGGTGCCGCCCTTGCCGCTGCAAATAACCAGTTCCATCATGCGACAACCTCCCTGGAGGTCAGATCGGTGAAGACCCGACGGAAGGTGCGGCCCACAGCCGGGTCGGCGTCCATGGCCAGTCCGCCCTCGGCGCAGGCGGCGGCCACGCTGCGTCGGAAGGGGATGCGGGCCAGGATGTCGAGTCCCTGGTCGCGGCAATACCGTTCCACGGGCCCGGGGGTCAGTTCGGCCCGGTTGATGATCACCCCGAAGGGCAGGTCCATCTGGCGAACCAGGGACACTGCCAGGTCGAGGTCGTGCAGGCCGAAGGCCGTGGGCTCGGTGACCAGGAGAACGAAGTCCACACCGTCCAGGGTTTCGACAACCGGGCACGTGGTGCCGGGCGGGGCGTCCAGGAAAATCCACTGCGCCTGGCTGGGGACGGCTTTGACCGCCCGGATCAGCGCGGGCACCAGCGTTTCCCCCAGGCGAAGACGGCCCATGGTGAAGTTCAGGGCGCCGGAGTTTCCGTTGGAGATCTCCCCGAGGGACCGCCCTTTGGGGGCGATGGCCTGGCGCGGACAGACCAGCCAGCACCCGCCACAGCTGTGACACAGGTCAGGGAACACCAGAGTGGCCTCCGGCAGACAGGCCAGGGCGTTGAATTCACAGAGGTCCGCACAGGCGCCGCAGTGGCTGCAGGCGGCCTGATCCACCACGGGTGTCGGGGTGGTCACCGCCCAGATCCGTTGGTACCGGGGGTGAAGAAAAAGGTGGGCGTTGGGCGCCTCGACATCGCAGTCGAAGAGATGGACCGAGCGACCGGACCGGGCAGCGGCCATGGCCAGATTCACCGCCACGGTGGTCTTGCCGGTTCCGCCCTTGCCGCTGGCCACAGCGATACGCATGACACGGCCCCCTTCAGTGACGGCCGAGACCGTTGGGCACGGTCAGGCAGGGGAGTTCGCCTTCCCACATGGCGCGCAGGGCGGCGGCCACGGAGCCGGTGGGAGCCGTGTGAACTTTCACGCCGGCGGCGGTCAGGATGTCAAAGGCCTTTGGGCCGCAATGTCCGGTGAGCAGAGCGTCCGCACCCAGTTCCACGACCTTCCGGGCCGCCAGTACGCCGGCCCCCTGTTGCGCGTCCACTCCGGCCGCGTTGTCCAGGGCCATATGGGTTTCGGTCTTGGTGTCGATGAGGATGAGGAACTTGGCCCGTCCAAAACGCGGGTCGACGGAATCGGTGGGGTTGGGACCTTCCGAGGGGATGACCAGTTTCATGTCTGCCTCCAGATGTCTGGCACGGTTCCCGCGGCGACAGCCACGGGAGAATGAGAATTTGACGCGCCCTGATTTTAAGCATATGCTCATAACAAGAGAAAAGCAACCTGAAGGTTTCAGTTTCCGGGAGCGCCGGTCCGCCAGGCAAAATCCATCAGCGGCGGAGGTGTTTCCCGGCCCATCAAAGGAGACGATCATGCCAGGACAGGACAGAAGAGGCCCACGGGGACAAGGCCCCCGAACCGGTCGCGGATTTGGACTTTGTCGCCCCCAAACGGACAGCGGACCGGGCGGCCGTCGGTGGGACGATCGCCCCGCGGATTCCGACGCCCGCGGCTTCGGACGGGGACGCGGACGGGGCAGGCGGCGAGGAGGATGGGGCAGGGGCGGGGATATGGACCGCCAGCGAGACACGTAAAACGTGGCCGGCCAACCGGGTGGGTGGTACCCTGCAGTGAGTTCAGGGCCACCCAGGATTTGACTCAGGTTGTTGGTGGACCCTGCGACAATTTGGCTGTTTTAGACCTATTCAAAAGGTGCCAGTCGCCGGTGGGGAATCGCCATGACCGACAGTGAAAAAATTATTCGTACCCTGTACCGGATCTCGCTTGATCACGCGGCCGGATTCGACAAGCAGGTGGCGGATCTCCTGGATCTGGGCCGGGAGCGATTCAATCTGGAAATCGCCATCCTGGCCCAGATCCGCGGCCAGGAATATGTCGTGGAGCACTGCCGGGTGCCGGCAGACGTCCCCCTGTCGCCGAGGGATGTTTTCGATTTGGGCCGTACCTACTGCGCCGAGACGATGGCCGTCAATGGACCGGTGGGTCTGGAGAACGTGGGGGCCTCCGAGTTTTGCCATCACCCGGCCTATGCTGATTTCCGTCTGGAATCATACCTGGGTACACCGGTGGTGGTGGACGGTCGGGTGTACGGCACCCTCAACTTTTCAAGCCCGCTCGCCCGGCCCCGGACCTTTGGAGAGGTGGACTACGACGCCCTGCAACTCATGTCGGCCTGGTTGGGTGGGGAACTGGGTCGGCTGCATCGGGAGGACCAGGTGCGCGGGGCGGAGGAGCGGTTCCGCCTGGCCCTGGACGCGTCGCCGGGCGCGATGGTCATCACCGATCTGGCCGGCGTCATCGTCCATGTGAACCTGCAGGCCCTGGAGTTGTTCGACTACTCCTTCGAGCAGATCGTCGGGCGTTCGGTGGATATCCTGCTGCCCGAGGGGCTGCGGATGGAGCACTCAAAACACCGCAAGGAATATGAGGGCCGTCCCACCCGGCGCGCCATGGGCGCGGGGAGGGAACTGACGGCCCTCAACAGCCAGGGGAACGAATTCCCGGTGGAAGTGGGTCTGAATCCCCTGGAGATGCCCAACGGAACCTACATTCTGGGGGCGGTCACGGATCTCACGGAGCGAAAGCGGTACGAAACCCAGATCCTGGCCCAAGCGGAAGCGCTGAAGCGGGCGAACCGGAAGCTGGCTGAGCAGGCCACCGAAGACAGTCTGACGGGTACGCTCAATCGACGTGGGTTCGCCAGCCAATTGGAAGCGGTGCTGGGTCTGGCCAAACGCGGGGGGCATGCCACCTCGGCCCTCATGATCGATATCGATCACTTCAAGGCCTTCAACGATGCTCACGGGCACGGGGCGGGCGACAAGGCTCTGGCGGCCGTGGCAAAGGCCATCCGGGACATCGCCCGCAAGTCGGATGTGGTGTGCCGCTACGGCGGAGAAGAATTCCTGGTCCTGCTGCCCGAGACAGGACCGGAGGGCGCGGCGCTCCTGGGGGAACGGATTCGTCAGGGGGTTTCTGAACTGGTGGGGCTTTCGCGATCGGTCACCATCAGCGTGGGGGTGGCGACCCGCGAGTCCATCGGCCCGACCCAGTCACGGGGTACGGCGGGTACGGACTTGATGCTGCGTGCGGATAAGGCCTTGTATCGGGCCAAGGAAGACGGCCGCAACAGGGTGGTTGAGTGGACGGAAGGTTGACGGTACGCCGCGCATGAAGTTCCCAGGCCGACTCCGGGTCTCAGTGCGGCCAATGCCCGGCTTCGTAGCGCTGGAGTCCGGCCATCCATTCGGCCAGCCAGACCTGGTCGCCGGGTCCGGTGCCGACGCGCAGGGAATCGGGCCACTGGGACGCCACCTTCTCCAGGAAGAGGTCGCGGGGTTCGGCCCCCACCGGCCTGAGGTCGGCATTGAGATGAATCAGAATGCGTTTCTCCGGTTCATGGTTGCCGATCCGACAGATCAACCGGCCTTCCCCGTCTGGGCCCCGATTGAATTGGAGGCCGACGGCACCGATGCGGCTCATCTGCATCAAATCCATATAGGGGGCGGGATAGCTGGGCAGGTTGATGCGGACAAGGGCGGAGTCCGGTTCACTGCTCCAGGGGTTGCAGAGATCGTCGAGGGAGGCACCCCTATTGTGAATGTCGTCCAGGACAAAGAGGGTTGGGCCGTTGTGGCCGGGTGAGTTGTTGACCCCCGCGGCGACGATTTCGTCCTTGCCGTCGGCGTCGATGTCCGCGATCAGCAGATCATATACATGGCCCTTGTTCACGTACTGGGATCTCAGGTGGCCCGTCTTGTCGATAAGGCAGACGGCGTAGGGATAATAGAGGCCGTGCAGGAATCCGACGACGAATTCCGGGTCGTTGTCGCCGTCGAGATCGGCAATCCGGCCGAGCTTGCAACTGAAGCCGGCCGCCAGGACATCGTCCCGGTCAAGGGCGCGAAACATGGCGTCCAGATCGGGTCCCACGGACCAGACGGTATCGCCCGAGGCCCGCGCGAGGCAGTAGGCCCGGCCGCCGTCCGCGCACTCGCGATTGGTTCCGATCAGCAGATGATTCGGGTCCCAGGGCGAGTCCACACAGAGGAGGACGGGATTGTCCGGGTCGGTCTTCCAGAGTTCCAGGCCCAGGATGCCGTCGCTGACGGTCAATTGTCCCTTTTCAAGGGTCCATTCGGCGTGGGAAAGGGCCGTCTGCCAGAGAAGGCCTCCGCCGACCCCTATCAAAACGATGAGCGCCAGGCTGATCCGAAGCCAGGTTCCGCGGTGGCTTTTCCGGGGCGGAGCCACCCTGGGTTTACCCAGGAGGGCCTCCAGATTTACGCCCAGGGCCTGGGCCAGCAGCATAAGCGTCTTCTGCTGGGAAACTTTTCGCTTCCCCAGTTCCAGGTCATGGACGGTGCGGTAGGTGAGCCCGGCCTTCTCGGCGAGGTCGCTTTGGCTGAGGTGGAGGGCCTCGCGCAGGGATCGGAGTCGTTCGGGAAAGTTGCCGTCGCCCAGATCAATATTTTTCCCATTATTTCTCATGTGGGTAAAACACATCCTGAAATGATTGTGAGACTTGGGATTCGAGGGTGCAGGGCGTCCGGGCGAGGAAATAACCCTGATAACCACCTATCTACCTACAAATACTACCACATATCAGGTCCGTTTCAATTCATTTCAGGTCGTTTCCATTGCGATGGGGGCCCGCCGGAAACGACAATGTTCTCACGCATTGAAGGAGGGAGATACCGACGATGTGAAATTCCGGAGGCCGCACCGGTAACGGCTGCTCTTGGGCGAGAAGCGGTCGGGGGCGGCCTTCGGATTTGTTTTGCCCACCTTCTTGAATTCTCATTTCAATTTGTGATACCCTGTTTTCATAATTCCGATGTGGTGGCCTTTTTTGGAGGGGACGTCTCATGAAGCGGTACTGGGTTCTTCTACTGACAATCAACCTGGGTTTCATTTTCATTTCAACACCGGCCATGGCTTCCTGGCAGGAAGGCGGGAATCTTGTCTGCGGCTTGGCCAACAGCCAGCAAAATGTGGACACGCTTTCCGATGGGCAGGGGAACACCTATATCGTCTGGGAAGACTACCGGTCCGGTGTCGACCAGGACATCTACTTCCAGAAACTGGATGTCCAGGGGAATGCCCTTTGGGCTGACGGCGGGGTGGCCGTGGTCTCGGCCACAGGATACCAGAACTCTCCCAGGATTTTCGGGGACGGCGCGGACGGTTGTGTGGTGGTGTGGTACGAGTCACTTGTCACACCTCTGTTCTCGGTGAAGGCTCAGCACTACGATGCCGACGGAACCCCGCAATGGACCACGGGCGGCGAAACGATTATCAGCCGGTCGTCCTCCTATTCCGGACTCGAATTCGCCTCCGATGGTCTGGGAGGTGTTCTGGTAACCTGGTTCGACAACTCGTCGGGGAATTATGATATCTACGCCCAGAGAATGGACTCCGGCGGCAACGTCAAGTGGACGGCGGGAGGCGTGGCGGTTTGCAGTGATTCCGGCAACCAGCAGCAACCCATCGTGTGTCCCGATGGCACCGGCGGCGCCATCATTGCCTGGATGGATTCGCGGAGCCTGAGGTGGGATGTCTATGTGCGACGGGTCGCCGACAACGGCGGCCTTTATTGGACGAACAACGGCCTGTTGGCCTGCAACAACACGAGCGACCAGGTTGTGGAATCCCTGGTCCCCGACGGGTTCGGCGGCGCCATTGTTTCCTGGCGAGACTACCGGAGCGGGTCCGCGGACGTGTATGGCCAAAAAATCAACCAGAACGGGGCCTTGCTGTGGGGAGCCGCCGGGCTGGCCATCTGTACGGCTACCGGATCCCAGGACGGATCGCACCTGGCTCCCGATGGCGCCGGCGGGGCGGTGTTCGTCTGGATGGACGACCGGTCATCCACAGCGGACATTTACGTTCAGAAGGCCTCTTCCAGCGGGTCGCTGGCCTGGACGGCGAACGGCGTTCAACTCAGCAACGAGCCGACCCAGGAGTACAGTCCATGTCCCCTTGTTGTCGATGGGGGAAGCACGGTGGTTGTCTGGCGGGATAGTCGGGGATTGAATTACGGCCTCTACGCTCAGATGGTCGACCCCTCGGGAACGCTGCTCTGGCCCGCGACCGGAACCCTGGTCACCGACCCGGCCCTGCGGGCTGAGGAGTTCGGCCTCACCCTGGATGGTGAAGGCGGGGTGATCCTGGCCTGGAAATCCTATGACAGCGGTCTCACGGATATCTGGTCCCAGCGCCTGGAACGCAACGGCTACTGGGGGTACCCGGCCCCGAACATTGCCGGGGTGCGGGACATTCCCGGAGACCAGGGGGGCGCAGTCGATCTGGCCTGGGACGCCAGCCGTCTGGATCCCTACCCTGACATGGCCATCTCCCGGTATACCGTGTGGCGGGCCATTGAGCACGACAAGGCTCACACGCCGGGCGCCCGGGTGATTCAAACTCCGGCCGACCTGTCTGTGGAAGACAAACAGGGTGGAGACGTGGGCCGGGACGTCATCCTCAGCCAGGAAAAGACGGGGGCGGCCTATTACTGGAAACTGATCTCAACCCTGGACGCCTATTTCCTCGAGACCTACTCCGAAGTGGCCATCACCCTGTTCGATTCCACCTCGGTCTCGGCGGAGGACCACTTCTTCCAGGTCATTGCCCATGGGGCCACGCCTGACAAGTTCTGGATATCGGAACCCGACAGCGGACACTCGGTGGACAACCTGGCTCCCGACAGTCCCAAGGCTTTCACCGGGGCCGCCGATTACCAACCCGGCGGATTGCAGCTTGCCTGGGATCCCAACACCGAAGCCGACCTGGCGGAGTACGCGCTGTACCGCTCAACCTCGGCTCACTTTGTTCCGTCCCCGGCGAACCTGGTGACGGTTGTGGCGGACACATCATTTTTCGACACGGGTTGGACCCTGGGCGCGGGTTATCACTACAAGCTGGCGGCCCTGGATGTTCACGAGAACAGCAGCGGCTTTACGGCTCTGGATTACGCCGACGTCTCCGAGGCGGGCGACGGCGCGCTGCCTGCGGCCACCCGGCTGGCGGGCAATTACCCCAATCCGTTCAACCCGGCGACGAGAATCGCTTTCGACCTGGATCGTGCGCGGGTGGTGAATTTGCGGATCTATGATCTGGCGGGTCGTCTGGTGAAGGTGCTTCTGGCGGAGGAAGCCATGAAGGGGGGGCACCACGGGGTTGTTTGGAACGGTCGGGACGCCGCCGGACAACAGGCTGCCTCCGGCGTGTATTTCTACAGTCTGGAGGCCGACGAATTCCGCTTCACCGGCCGCATGGTCATGGTCAAGTAAGGGGAGAAACGACGCGGGCGGGTCTGTGGGACCCGCCCGCTGTTTTTTTGGCCAGATCAGCCCTTGATCCGATAGCAGGTCACGGTCACCGGTTGGGCCTCTTCGTCCTCGGATTCAGCCGCGCCGCCGAAGCGGGACAGGGCCGCGTCCCAGAAACCGCCCACCTTGAACACCAGATCCCTGTCCGACAGGAAAATCATGTCCTGCCGGGGATTCCCGTCGCAGACGAACTGCACTTCCTCCGTGAAAACCCCCTGACCGTCGAAGACATCAAAGGTGGTGAACACCCCGGCCGGCGGATCCCAGCGGCCGCGGGCGTTCTGGACCCAGATGTGACCGTCGGCGGAAATGTGCAGTTGCTGCACGTCGGCCTCGGTGTCTTCCCACGCGATCTCGGAGCCGGGGACCTGGGTCTGCTCGATATTCCGCAGAATGCGCTCCCAGATGCCGGCGGCATAGGCGTCCCGCTGCCAGGATTCAAATTTGCGTGTGAAAACCAGCTCAAGGGTGCCGTCGGGGCTGTAGATGTTGGCCTCGTATCCGTTGCGAGGCAGGAAGACCACGGTGCGGCCGTCGGGCAGGACGCCGTAACGGCCTTCGGGACCGCCCACCAGGTTGTTTTCGTCGATCACGAGGTGGGTCAGGTCGAAGTCGATTTTGCGGCGGGCAACCTCGCGGCCGAGAAGGCCGGTTTCCGGATCCACGTAGGCCAGAAAGTTGTCCCGGTGAACGATGCCGGCCTCCTGATCCAGAATCTGGTGGCTGCCGGCGACGATAACCGACCCGCCGCCCACGCGCAGACCCTGCATCTCGAAGAAGCCGCCGGTTTCGGCGTCGGACAGGGACCAGGAACTGGCGGGTGTGCCGTCCTCGCGGTCAAGGCGGATGACCTTGCCCGGCATGCCCTGCAGGATGCCCAGGGTGCCGTCGGGCAGGAAGGCCATTTCGTTGGGATTGCGGAATTCGCCGGGGCCGTCGCCCTCGCGTCCCAGGGTGCGCAGGTGCTCGCCCTCCGGGGAAATGACCTGCACTTCGGCGAGCTGACCGTCCAGCAGGTAGATGTTTTCCTGCGCGTCGATGAGCACCCGGTTGATGACGCCGAAGAACAGGTCGCTGTCTTCGCCGCCCAGGGTCCAGAGCGCCTCCAGGTTCACCACGCGGGTGCCGTGGGCGGGTTGGTCGCCGTTGTCCACCCGGACGGGGTCGGCCTGGGCCTGGGTCGTGAGCGTCAGGAGGGCTACAAGGACGAGGGGTTTCAGGTGGAAAAGGTTCATGAGACGAGTCCTTTGCCGGGAATTTTGGGGATAGGGGACCGAGTGATTACGCAGGCGCGCCTGGGGGGTTGCGGGTGGGTAGCTTGAGAAAAAGCCCCCAATTCATTTCAGGCGCTCAAAAGGCGCGAAAACAGATAAGTTATAGAAATTTGGTGGGATTTATCCTATGTTAATTAAATAACGAAAATAGAGTCATTTAGCGTGAAAGTTAAACCCGTTGACCCGGATTCTGACAATATAGGCCGCATTTAGATGTTTGACCTGTTAAATTTTTAATGTTTTTTGCTTGTAACGCTAACAACTATCGGTTAATCTCCCAGCAAGGATTGGTACATTTTCGAGGGTTCGCCGCCCGTACGGTTGAACATCAGCACCTCGCAGGATCACTCGCAAAGCAGGACGCTAGCACCCTCAGGGCCCGGATTCTCACGGCACTCCCCGTGCACGTCGAGAAAGGACTGCGCCCATCATGCCTTCCTTCGCGTCTCCCAAGAAAATCGGTGTCTTTTTCACCCACGCGAATACCGGCCGTCTCGATGGACTTGACCTGGAAAAGGTCATGACCTTTGCCCTCGAGCTGCCCGAGGTGACCGTGGTCGAGGACCTCGGCCCGATCAGGCGCCCGGATCCCCACAAGCTGGCCGAGTGGATCAAGGACCTGGGTCTGACGGATGTGGTCATTGCCGGCGACACCCCCGGGTACCACAAGCCGGTGTTCACCCGGGCGATGGCCCTGGCCGGGGGCGAGGCCGATGCCGTGCGGCTGGCGTCCTTCGGCGAGGCCGGCGCCGCGACCGACCAGGTCGAAAGCACCGCCAAGGCCGCCGTGGCCTGCGCCGTGCATGACGTCCCCTTCGGCCTGGCGGTCACCCCGGTCCGTGTGCCGGTGCACCCGGACACACTGGTCATCGGGGCGGGGGTGGCGGGCATTGAGACCGCCCTCCGCATCGCCGACGCCGGCCACCATGTCCACCTGGTGGAGCGCGCCGCCACCATCGGCGGTCACATGGCCATGTTCGACAAGACCTTCCCCACCCTCGACTGCGCCGCCTGCATCCTCACGCCCAAGATGGTCGCGGTGGGCCAGCACGAGAACATCGATATCCTCAACTGTTCCGAAGTGCAGGCCGTGGGCGGCAGTCCGGGCGAATACAAGGTGCGGGTGCTGCGCCGGGCGCGACGGGTGGACCCCGAGGCGTGCGTGGCGTGCCATGCGTGCCGCGACGTCTGCCCCACCCGGGTGCCCAGCGAGTTCGACGAGGGCATCGTCGAACGCAAAGCCATCTACATGGCGTTTCCGCAGGCCATTCCCAACGCCTACGTGATCGACGGCGACAACTGCCTGTGGGTGAAGTCGGAGGGCGAGAAGTGCGGCGCCTGTGTGAAGAAATGCCCGAAGGACGCCATCCACCTGGACGAGGAACCGCGCTCGGTGGAACTCACCGTGGGAAACATCGTGGTGGCCACCGGCTTCGACACCTTCGACGCCACCCTCATTGAACGCTATGGATACGGCCGGCTGCCCAACGTTCTGACGGCCCTGGAATTCGAGCGTCTGACCAATGCGTCCGGCCCGACCGGCGGCCGGATCGTCACCCGCACCGTACGCCGCAAACGCAAGACCAAGCAGGAAGAGTGGATTTTCGACACCGACGCGCCGGCCCCCCGCAGCGTGGCCATCATTCACTGTGTGGGGTCGCGGGACCAGAACCACAACGCCTATTGCTCCCGCGTGTGCTGCATGTACTCCCTGAAGTTCGCCCACCTGGTGAAGGAGAAACTGCCCGACGCCGAGTGCTACCAGTTCTACATCGACATGCGCGCCTTCGGGAAGGGCTACGAGGAATTCTTTGAACGCATCAAGGATGAGGGCGTGTTCGTGGTGCGCGGCCGCACGGCGCAGATCCAACGCGGGGACGACGGCATGGTGATCCGGGGCGAGGACATCGTTCACGATCGGATCCGGGAATTCCCCGTGGACATGGTCCTGCTGGCCGTGGGCCTGGAACCCGCCAAGGGCACCCGGCATCTCGCCAAGGTGCTGGATATCCAGCCGGGATGTGACGGCTGGTTCACCGAACTCAACTACAACACCGACCCCACGGCCACCAACCGCGGCGGCATCCACGTGGCGGGGGTGTGCCAGGGCCCCAAGGATATTCCCGACACGGTGGCCCAGGCCTCGGCGGTGGCCGCCCGGGTTCTGGGCAGCATCATCAGCGGATCCATTCGCGTCGATCGTGACACCGTATCGCCGGCCGAGGCGGCCGCCCAGGCGTCCGCCATCGCGTCCGCCAACGCACAGGAGGCATCATGGCCATCCGAGCCAACCCCCACCTGATCGACGAACTGGAGAAGTACGGCGCCCAGGACGTGGTGAAGTGCTACCACTGCGGAAACTGCAGCGCCACGTGTCCCTTTTCCGGTGATACATTCGTCTTTCCACGCAAATCCATGCGGTATCTCCAGCTCGGCCTGTCGTCCCGGCTGCGCGGCAACCTCGAACCCTGGCTCTGCTACTACTGCGGCGAGTGTTCGGAGGAATGTCCGCGCGGGGCCGAGCCCGGGGAAACCATGATGAGCATGCGCCGCTGGCTCACCGCCCGCTACGATTTCACCGGCATTTCGGGCCTGTTCTACCGCAGCCCGAAGGCGGAACTGCTGGCCATCACGCTGGTGGCCCTGCTCACGGGCCTGGGCTTCACGCTCTTCGGAATGTCCCAGGGCAGCCTGGCGGTTTACGACGGTCCCGGGGCCTTCCTGCCCGCCGAAAAGGTCCACGTCTTCGACTGGATCATGGCCGGAGTGCTGGTGGGGCTGCTGGGAATCAACTGCGTGCGCATGTGGTGGTTCACCGTGGGGTCTGACAAGGCGGTGCGGGTGCCGCCCGGGCAGTACCTCAAGCAGGTCCTGCTTGTGCCCTGGCACTTCATGACCCAGCGCCGCTACAGCCAGTGCGACCGGAAACGTCCCTGGGCGGTGCACCTGGTGCTCATGCTCAGCTACCTAACCATGCTGGTGCTGATCATGTTCTTTCTGCATCGCCTGCAGCACGGTCCCGCCATCGACTGGACGGTGCACGCCCTGGGCTATGCGGCGGCTCTGGGTCTGTTGGGCACCACTCTTTTTGCCCTTCGTGGCCGCGGTCTGCGCAATGAAACCCACTACAAACACAGCCACGAGACCGACTGGATATTCCTGATCCTCCTGTTCGTGGTCACCCTGACCGGCATCACCCAGCACATCCTGCACCGCGGCGGCCTGGAAACCGCGGCCAACGTGATTTACATCGTCCACATGATGGGCGTGGTGCCCATGCTGGTGCTGGAGGTGCCCTTCAGCAAGTGGTCGCACATGGCCTACCGTCCTTTGGGCATGTACTTCTCGACCCTGCGCGAGAAAGCCCTGCTGGCGGAGGAACAGGATTCCCGAACGCGGCCGGAACCGGTCGCCCAGACGGCCTGAGGAGGGCGCTATGAGCAAGGAAAGCCGCATCGGCGTGTACATTTGCAATTGCGGCACCAACATCGCCAAGGTGGTGGACGCGGAACGGGTGCGGGACATGGTGGCCGACCTGCCCGGCGTGGCCTGCGCCCGCACCTACAAGTACATGTGCTCCAATCCCGGCCAGGACATGATCACGCAGGACATCAAGGAGAACAACCTGGACCGGGTGGTGGTGGCGGCCTGCAGTCCCCGTATGCATGAACCAACGTTTCAGAAAGCCCTGGAGGCGGCGGGTCTGAATCCCTTCCTGCTGGAGATGGCCAACATCCGGGAGCAGTGCAGCTGGGTACATGACGACCCGGGCCTGGCCACGAACAAGGCGGCGGACCTGACCCACGCTGCCGTGCGGCGGGTGGCCCGTCATCAGCCCCTTGAAAAACAGGAGGCGCCGTATACGCCTGTGACCCTGGTGCTGGGTGGGGGGATCGCCGGTCTCACCGTGGCGGTGGAGCTGGCGGAAGCGGGGCAACGGGTCCACCTGGTGGAGCGGGAGGGCCGCCTCGGCGGCAACGTGGGACGGGTGGACCTCACGGCACCCTACCTGGACTCGGCCCGGGACATTCTCGCCGAAAAGATCGTCCAGGCCGAAACCAATCCCCGGATCGAAGTGCACCTGCGCGCCACGATCACCGACCTGCAGGGGTTCGTGGGAAACTTCACGGCCACCCTGTCCCACACCCACGAACCGGACCAGGAAATCCCGGTGGGCGCGGTGGTGGTGTGTACGGGCTATCACGAATTCGACGCCACCCGCGTGGAACGTCTGGGCTTCGGCAAGTATCGGGATGTGATCACCAGCTTTGAACTGGAGGCGCGTCTGCGCAAAGGCCGGCTTGAAACGTCGGACGGCCGCACACCGCGCTACGTCTCCATCGTGCACTGCGTGGGGTCCCGTAATCCGAAATACCACGCCTACTGCTCGCGGGTCTGCTGCATGACGGCGCTGAAGTACGGCCACGAAATCAAATCGGCCCTGCCGGACGCCATGGTCACCGACCTGTACGTGGACATGCTCAGCTTCGGCAAGGGGGGCGAGGATCTCTACCGCCGCACCAGTGAACTGAAGACCATGTTCCTCATGTTCGAGAAGGGGGATTACCCGGTGGTGCGGAAGGCCGAGCCCGACGACGACTGCGGCCTGCTGGTGGAGGTGCAGGAACGTCTGAGCGGAGAGGCCATCGATGTGCCGGCTGATCTGGTGGTCCTGATGGTGGGCATGCAGGCCCGGGGCGATAGCGACCAGGTGGCCCGCACGGTGGGCATCAGTCAGGACAGCCATGGGTGGTTCATCGAGAGCCATCCCAAGCTGGCGCCGGTCTCCACCGCCACCGAGGGCGTGTTCATTGCCGGGTGTTGCTCGTCGCCCAAGGATATCCCCGACTCGGTGGCCCAGGCCCAGGCCGCGGCGGCCATGGTGCTGGGCTATATCGCCCAGGGCAAGGTGCAGGTGGACGCGCGGTACGCCCAGGTGGATACCGACCTGTGCAGCGGTTGCCGCATGTGCAACGAACTGTGCCCGTACACGGCCATCACCTATGACCCGGATGAGAACCGCAGTTCCATCCAGAGTGCCGAGTGCAAGGCCTGCGGCACCTGTGTCGCGGCCTGTCCCAGCGGCGCCATCACGGCCCGTCATTTCACCGACGAACAGATCCTGGAACAGATCGAAGGAGTTCTGGCATGGAGTTCGAGCCAACCATAGTCGGTTTTCTGTGCAACTGGTGCTCGTACACGGGCGCCGATCTGGCGGGGACCGCACGCATCAAACACCGGCCCAACCTGCGGGTGATCCGCGTCATGTGTTCGGGCCGTGTGGATCCGACCTTCGTGCTGCAGGCCTTCTCCGCGGGGGCCGACGGGGTGATGATCTGCGGCTGTCATCCCGGCGACTGCCACTACCTCGAGGGAAACGACAAGGCCTTCCGCCGTTTCCAGTTGCTCAAGCGCCTGGTGGCGGCCTACGGCATCGAGGAACAGCGTCTGCGCCTGGAATGGGTCAGTGCGAGCGAAGGGGAACGTTTCGCCAGGCTGGTGGACACCATGACGGCCGAGCTCAGGGAACTCGGCCCCCTGGTTCGTCCGCCGGATCTGGCGGGCGCTCCCAATCCCTGTCCCGAAGTCCCCCGGGAGGTGGCCCATGGCTGACAACGGGAAACTCCAGATCGCCCTCTACTGGGGCGCCGGTTGCGGCGGCTGCGACGTGGCCGTTCTGGACACGGACGCGTTCATCCTGGAAGTGGCCGCCCTGGCGGATATCCGCCTGTGGCCCATCGCAGTGGACGGCAAGTACGCCGACGTGGAAGCCATGGACGACGGCGAACTGGACCTGGTGCTGTTCAACGGGGCGGTCCGCAACAGCGAGAACCAGCAGGTGGCGGAAATGCTGCGGCGCAAAACCAAGGTCATGGTGGCCCTGGGCAGTTGCGCCCATCTGGGTGGCATTCCGGGGCTGGCCAACGAGTTCAGCAAGGAGGAGATCTTCGACCGGGCCTATCTCCACAACGCCTCCCTGGAGGAGGGCAACGTGGTGCTGCCGGTCACGGAAAAGAAGGTGGCGGCGGGCACCCTCGAAATCCCCCATTTCCACAGCGCGGTACGGCGGCTCTCCGATGTGGTCGATGTCGACTACTTCGTGCCGGGCTGCCCGCCGGCCCCCGAACAGATCAAGGCGGTGCTGTTGGCGGTCGTGTCGGG
>Ga0209475_10002493_pt1 | contig 18327 bp, 10 predicted proteins | sample tdDd471_FD_187128 | JGI IMG/M metagenome (GOLD analysis project Ga0209475, IMG submission 187128) | Marine sediment microbial communities from the Atlantic coast under amendment with organic carbon and nitrate - tdDd47.1 (SPAdes)... | ecosystem: Environmental > Aquatic > Marine > Coastal >... | reverse complement strand
ACGATGCCGTCGCCGCAGGTGGCCCGCTCGCAGGCGTTGGTGCAGGCGTCGGTGTCGTCGTCGTTGCCGTCGTCGCACTCCTCGATGCCTGCCCAGACGACGCCGTCGCCGCAGGTCGCGCGGGTGCAGCTCGTCGTGCAGAGGTCGGTGTCGTCGTCGTTGCCGTCGTCACACTCCTCGGTTGCGGCGGCGGCGATCCCGTCGCCACAGACCGCGGTCGTGCAGGCGTTCGTGCACTCGTCGCCGTCGACGCGGTTGCCGTCGTCGCACTCCTCGTCGGGGCCGACGACGCCGTCGCCGCAGTCGGCGGTCGTGCAGACATTCGTACATTCGTCGGTGTCGACGTCGTTGCCGTCGTCGCACGCTTCGCCGGGCCCGACAAAGCCGTCGCCGCAGCGCTGGTCCTCGCAGGCGGCGGTGCAGAGGTCGGTGTCGTCGTCGTTGCCGTCGTCGCACGCCTCGCCGGTGTCGACGACGTCGTCGCCGCAGCGGGCGGGGGTGCAGTCGGTGCGGCACGCGTCCGGAGCGTCGTCGCTGTTCGCGTCGCCCGCGTCGCAGAGCTCGTCGCCGTTCGTGACGCCGTCGCCGCAGACGGGCTCGGCGCAGATCTCGTCGGTGCACACGCCCGACGCGCAGTCGTCGGCGACCGCGCAGCCGCCGCCGTCATCGCAGGGATCGCAGACGCCGCCGCAGTCGACGCCGGTCTCGGCGCCGTTCTGCACGCCGTCGTCGCAGGCCGGGGCGGCGCAGGCGCCGTCGTCGCCACACACGCCGCTGGCGCAGGCCTCGCCGTCTTCGCAGGTCGCGCCGTCTTCGCACGCCGGGCAGGGGCCGCCGCAGTCCACGTCGGATTCGTCGTCGCCGAGCTCGCCGTCGACGCACTGCGCGGGCACGCAGAGGGTGTCGAGGCACGCCTCGCTGGCGCAGTCGACGTCCTCGAGGCAGAGCGCGCCGTCGTCGCACGGGCCGCAGGAGCCGCCGCAGTCCACGTCGGTCTCGTCTTCGTCCTGCACCTCGTTCACGCAGTGTGCCGGGCGACACACCGTGTCGTCGCAGGTGCCCGAGGCGCAGTCGTCACCGGTGCGGCAGGTCTCGCCATCGTCGCAGGCGTCGCAGTCGGGTCCGCCGCAGTCGACGCCGGTCTCGAAGCCATTGGCGACGCCGTCGTCGCAGGTCGACCGGACGCAGGCGCCGTCTTCGCAGATCGTGCTGCCGCAGTCTTCGCCGGTCTCGCAGGCCTGCCCCGGACCACACGCCGGGCAGTCCGGGCCGCCGCAGTCGACGTCGGTCTCGGCGCCGCCGAGGACGCCGTCGTCACAGGTGGGGTCGGCGCACATCACGCCATCACCGTCGGGCAGGCAGACCTGATCGGCGTCGGCGCAGTCCGTGTCGACGATCTCAACGGTGCAGCCGTCGTCGCCGACGACACACGCGACGATCGTCGCGCCGTCGCAGCGCGTCGCGCCCTCGGTGCAGGCGTCCTCGCAGATCGGGCCGGTGTCGGTGGACGCGTCGCCCGCGCCGCCGTCCGTCGCGACGTCAGACCCGCCGGCGTCGGTCTCGCCAGTGCCGGCGTCGTCCGAACCCCCGCAGGCGCCAAGTGCCAGCGCGGTGGCCACCACGAGGCACCATCGCCATCCCCAACTCTGTGTCGTCGGAATCATCACCCATCCCTCCGGGAGCGCTTGTCGACCCAAAACCCACGACGAGCATGACCCCAACGTGTGCAAAGTACCAGCAGGGACTGCGACGCAGTGCGGCGTGCCGTCGGCGTCTTCGTCGTGTCACCCGAACGATCCGCTGTCGTGATGGGGCCGACGTGTCGTGCGCGGCCGCGCCCCCGCCGTCGTCGTCGCACCCGGGTGCGACCGGTCCGTGGGTCGCGCGAGCCTTCGGTTCAGCCGGTCGCGTTCGTCCAGTCTTCGATCGGCCAGCCGCGGCGTCGGGCAATGCGCGCGAGCCGCGGGTCCGGCTGCACGACCACCGGGTGCCTGACCCGTTCGAGCATGGGCAGATCGCTGATCGAGTCGCTGTAGAACCAGCTGGCATCGAGGTCGACACCGGCGTCGGCGGCCCACGCCTCGGCGCGGGTGATCTTGCCGACGCCGTACGAGAGTGGCGGCTCGAAGTCGCCATCGAGCGTGCCGTCCGGGCCGACGGTGAACCGGTTGGCGATCCACGCGTCGAACCCCCACGCCTCGGCGGCGATGGCCGCCTGATAGTTCGACGTGTTCGACAGCAGGACGATCGGACGCCCGGCCGCGCGGTGGCCGTCCTTCGCGGCGCGCGCGGCGGGCAGCAGAGTGTCGCGCACATCGGCGTCGAACCACTGGCGCGTACGCTCGTCGATCACCGCCGACGGGACGCCGCGATAGTGGGCCAGCGCCGACCGGTACGCGCGCGGCATGTCGATCACACCGAAATGGTACAGCGCGAGCCACGCGGCGGCGCGCGCGAGCTGGGACCGCGAGATGCGCCCGTGCCGACGCTCCCACTTCGCGTACAGCCAGCTGGTGTTCGCGGTGACGAGGGTGCGATCGAGGTCGAAGAACGCGGCGGCGCGCATGAGGCCCGGGGGGCAGAGGGCGGGTGGGTGCCGGGGCGCACGCGCGCGGTGGCGCCGCCCGTGCGACCCGACGGACCAGCGTGTACGATCCGCCTGCATCCCGCGCAACGCCCACCCCCCGGGGGACCGCGATGACCACAGCCGACGACGCCCGCGTCTTCGTTCGCCGCCTGCTCGCCTCGATGGCGAAGTGGGACGCGAGCGACATCTTCGTCACGCTGGATCGCCCGCCGGCGGCGCGTGTCGCCGGACGCATCGTGCCCGTGGAGCTGCCGGCGACGACCGCCGAACAGCTCGAGGCGTTCGCCGAAGAGGTGCTGACCCCCGAGCAGCGGGAGGTCCTCGCCCGAGACGGCGACGTTGACGCCGGCTACTCCCTGGGCGAGGGGCGGCGGTTTCGGTTCAACTTCGCGCGCCAGCAGGGCGAGCTGTCGATCGTCGCCCGGTCTCTGCCGAGCGGCCGCATGGTGCTCGGCGATCTGGGGCTGCCGGACTCGGTGGCCCACTTCGCGGATCTTCCGCGAGGGCTCGTCCTCGTGACCGGCGCTACCGGGTCGGGCAAGTCGACGACCCTCGCGGCGCTCGTGCACCGCATCAACACGACGCGCCCGGTGCACGTCGTGACGATCGAGGACCCCATCGAGTTCGTGCACGTCGACGACCAGGCGCGCATCACGCAGCGCGAGATCGGCGCCGACACCCGGTCGTTCGCGGCGGCGCTCAAGCACGTTGTGCGGCAGAGCCCGGACGTGATCCTCATCGGCGAGATGCGGGACCTCGAGACGATGCAGGTCGCCCTCTCGGCGGCGCTGACCGGCCATCTCGTGCTCGCCACGCTGCACACGATCGATGCGACGCAGACGCTGCAGCGGATCCTGTCGTACTTCCCCACCCACATGCGGGATCAGGCGGCGATCGACCTGTCGATGAGCCTCCAGGGCATCGTCGCCCAGCGCCTCGTGCCGAAGTCCGACGCGTCCGGGCGCGCCGTGGCGACCGAGGTGGTCACGGTCGGTCCGGCGGTGCGGCGCCTCATCCGCGAGCAGCGCATCGACGACCTCTACGACCTTGTGAAGATGTCGTCGGATCCGGGATTGCGCACGTTCAACCAGTCGCTGCTGCACCTCTATCAGCAGGGCGCGATCGAGTACGACGTCGGGCGCGCCTACGCGACGAATCCCGACGAGTTCACCCTCGCGGCTCGGGGTATGGCCACGGGTGTGGCGACCTTCCGCGGCGAGGCCGAGCTCGCGACCGCCGCCGGCTTCGACATGAAGTCGCTGCTCGCGCTCGTGCAGGACCGCGGCGCCTCGGACCTGCACCTCACCGTCGGTCGGCCGCCGATTCTGCGCATCAACGGCGAGCTCGAGGCGCTGAAGGTACGCCCCCTGTCGGCCGCCGACATGCGCACGCTGCTGTACTCGATCCTGAGCGCGTCGCAGCGGTCCCAGTACGAGATCGACCGCGAGATCGACTTCGCGCTCGCCCTCGAGACGGGCCAGCGGTTTCGCGTGAACGCGTACTACCAGAAGGGGCGCATGGCCGCGGCGCTGCGCACGATCGCGTCGCGCATCCCGAGCCCCGAGGAGCTGCTGATCCCGCCGATCGTGATGCACCTCGGTGACCGACCCCACGGGCTGCTGCTCGTCGTCGGGCCGACCGGCAGCGGCAAGTCGACGACGCTCGCGTGCCTGATCGACCGGATCAACAGCAGCCGCCCGTGCCGCATCCTCACCGTCGAGGACCCGATCGAGTACACCCACGAGGGCAAGCTCGCGACGGTGGACCAGCGCGAGGTGCACGCGGATACGCAGTCGTTCGCGGCGGCGCTGAAGTACGTGCTGCGGCAGGACCCGGACGTCATCCTCATTGGCGAGATGCGGGATCAGGAGACGATCCAGGCCGCGATCACCGCGGCCGAGACCGGCCACCTCGTGCTCGCGACCCTGCACACGAACGACGCCGTGCAGGCGATCGACCGGGTGATCGATGTGTTCCCGTCGCACCAGCAGCACCAGATCCGCAGTCAGCTCGCGGCGTCGCTGCTCGGTGTCGTGTCGCAGCGGCTGCTGCCGCGGGTCGGCGGGGGGCGCCTCGCCGCGTTCGAGGTGCTCGTCGCCAACGCCGCGATCCGCACGATGATCCGCGACGCCAAGATGCATCAGGCGCTGTCGGTCATGGAGTCGAACCTCGGCGACGGCATGATGACGATGGACCGGGCGCTGCGGGAACTCTACATCCGCGACTTGATCTCGTACGAAGACGCCGCACGGTACGCGCGAAACCCGCGGTCGCTCGGTGAGCGCCGCTGACTCGAACCTCTGCATGCCACGCGTGCTGTCGCCCGCCACGCACCGTGGTGTGGCCCGCGCGGTGTTCGCTCTGGAGCTCATGATGACGACTCTTCTCGTGACTCTCACCCCGCCGCGCGCTGCCCGCTGGGCCGTCGCTGCGCTCGCCTGCGCCGGTCTGGCGTTCGGCACCGGCTGTGGCGACGACGCCTCAGGTGGTGCCGTCGGCACCGACACCGGCTCCGACGATGCGTCCGGGGGACGTGGCGACGCCGGCGATCTCGACGCCGGCGGTACCGATGCAGGTGGTACCGATGCAGGCGATGCTTCGGTCGACGCCGGCGCCGCGCTCGACCCGGCGTGCTGGGACGACGCCGCGAGCCTCGGGGTGTTCGCGCTCGAGGGCGAGACGACGCAGATCCACCCGGACGTCGCGTGGGACGGCGAGGCGGTGTGGGTCACCTGGAACGTCGCCAACGATGCCAGCGACTTCGCGGTCCGCGTCGGTCGCCTCGGCTGCGAAGGGCAGTGGCTCGTCGAGCCGTTCGACGTGTCGCCCGACGCGCCGGGCAACCGCATCGACCCTGCGATCGCCGTGCGCGACGGTCGCGTGCTCGTCGTCTGGCAGAACGACGACGGGTCGGGCGAGAACAACCTGTCGATCGAGTACCGCACCTTCGGCGTCGACGGAGCCGACCCCGGGCCCGACGCAGCGCCCCTCGAACTCGTCGTCGATGGCGAGACCGTCGTCGCGAACGCGTGGATGGCCGACGTCACCGCGACGTCGGACGGCTTCATGCTCGCCGGCGCCTGGGCCGACCCGACCACGTCGACCTTCCAGGTGTTCACGCAGGCGTTCGACGCTGACGCAGCGCCGTTCGGCGAGCTGCGACGCCTCGTGCCGGACGCCAACGAAACGCAGGTCGAGCCGGCGATTGCCGTCACCGACGGGGGCGAGATCACCGTGGCCTGGGCCGAGCAGTTTCGTGATGACGGGGATCGGGTGCGCATCGCGCGGTGGATTCCGGAGAACGACGACGGGATGACGGTCGAGGTCATCGACGGGGGCGTCGCCGCGGACGCCACCGGCGGCACAGGCGGGTTCGTCGCGGCGTCGACCGTCGACGGGATCACCTACGTGCGCCCGAACGGTGGCGAGACGCAGGCGCTGCAGGGCCCGCCCGGGGTCGCGATCAGCCCGGTGCTCGCCGCGCGGGGGGACGCGACGTTCATCGGCTGGCTGCAGCCGATTCGCGGGTTCACCAACGACGCGTTCGGTGGCTGGCTCGATGGCGCGTCGGTCGATGCGAGCGCGCTGAGCGCCGACCCGGTCGCGGCCTATCCGCTCACGGCAACGCCGGTCGGCGAGCGTTCGGTGCTGATCGCCTGGGCGGCGGGCGACACCAGCCCGCTCTTCACGATGCAGGCGATCGTCGTCTCGCAGTGAGGCGCGGGGGCGCGGTCGCCGCCTGCGGCCGCGTCGGGCTCAGAAGTAGAAGCCGAGCCCGAACTCCGGCGAGATGTCGTCGCAGCCGGCGCCATCGCAGCCGAACTGGCGTTCGTAGATCGCGCCGATGCTCAGCACGGCGGGGCCGGCGGGCAGGCGGAGTCCGGCGCGGGCGCCCCAGCTGTCGATGTCGCGAAACGGGCTGCTGACGAACCAGTGGCGATAGAACGTGCCGACGTAGGGCCTGGCCTGCGGGACCATGAAGAACGTGAACGTCGTCGACGGTGTCACCGTCGTGATCTTCGGGTCCGCGCCGAGCCACGTGTCGATGTCGAGCCCGACCTCGAGTCCGTCGACGAAGTAGTATCCGCCGCCGCCGCCGAGGGTGATGTAGTTGTCGGTGCCGGTGCTCACGTAGCCGACGCCCGCGGACACGCGAAACGACCCCTGGCGGTAGGGTTCGGCGCTCGCCGGTGCGGTGAAGGCGAGGGCGGTGACGACGGTCGCGAGAGCGAGAATGGCGCGCGGGGCGGTGCGGCGGTGCGGTCGGTGCATGGTCCCCTCCGGTTCGCGACGAGAGTGGGCCGGATCGCGGATCGTGTCCAGACCGCGTTCGGCCGCCCGCGGGCTTCGGTCGGGTCGCGCTCCCGATCCGTCCGCCATCTCTGCCGCCCCTGCTGTGGCGGCGACGCCGAGCCGATCCGACCCGGTCGCGCTCCCGATCCGCGCCGCACTCTCTGTCGCCGCTCCTGGGGTGGCGCCGCGGTCGATCCGGCCGAATCCGGGCTGCAATCCCTGTCGTTCCCCCCAGGGGTGGCGCCGCGGCCGATCAGTGAAAGTCGCGGCTGCGGGGTTTGGCATGCTCGGGGGCGCGGAGGGGCTCCCACAGCTCGTCGGCGATGAGGTGGACGACGCCTTCTTCGGACTGCACCCGGCCGGTCACGCCGAGCACGGGGCGGGTCCGCGCGAGGATGTTGTAGCGCTCGAACACGTCCTTCCACAGCACGAGGTTCACGAAGCCGGTCTCGTCCTCGAGGGTCATGAACACCACGCCGCCGGCGGTGCCGGGGCGCTGCCGACAGATGACGAGGCCGACGTAGTGGGTGCGGGCGCCGTCCGGCAGCATCGTCACGCGCCAGGCATCGGGCAGCCCGCGAGCGTCGAGGTCTTCGCGGATCGTGCTCATGGGGTGGCCGCGCACACTCATCCCGTGGGTGCGGTAGTCCCAGAAGATCTGGTCGGCGTCGGCGAGGGCGGCGAAGCGCGGGGCCCGGGTGGGCTCGGGCAGGTCGAGGCTGTCGCCGCGGTCCGGGCGGGACACCACCCACAGGGCGTCGCGGCGCTCGTGGCCGAAGGCGGCGAGAGCGCCGGCTTCGGCGAGACGCCGCAGGGTGCCGTCGGACACCTGCGCGCGCCGTCGCAGGTCGGTGAGATCGGCGAAGGGGCGCACCTCGCGGGCGGCGACGAGGCGCTCGAGTTCATGGCGCGGCGCGCCGGACAGAAAGCGCAGGCCGAGGCGGATCGCGAACGGATCGAGCTCGCCGTCCGGGTCCGGCTCCAGCGTGCAGTCGAGCGCCGAGCAGGTCGCGTCGATCGCCCGGATCGTCAGGCCCCGGCGCTGCGCCTCCTCGACGATGGTCGCCACGCTGTAGAAGCCCATCGGCTGGCTGTTCAGCAGCGACGCGGTGAACGCGGCCGGGTGGTGGCAGCGCAGCCAGGCGGTGGCGTAGCTGATGAGGGCGAAGCTCGCGGCGTGCGACTCGGGGAATCCGTACTCGCCGAACCCGCGGATCTGCTGAAACACCCGCTCGGCGAACTCTTCGGCGATGCCCTTCGCCTTCATGCGCGCGACGAGCCGCTCGCGGTGCTGGTCGATGCGGCCCTCCTGTCGCCACGCGGCCATGTCGCGGCGCAGCTGGTCCGCCTCGCCGGGGGTGTAGTCGGCGGCGACTACGGCGAGCTTCATCACCTGCTCCTGAAAGAGCGGCACGCCGAGGGTGCGGGCGAGCACGGGCTCGAGGCACGCGTGGGGATAGGTGACCGGCTCTTCGCCCCGGCGGCGGCGCAGGTACGGGTGCACCATGTCGCCGCTGATCGGGCCCGGGCGCACGATGCTGACCTCGATGACGAGGTCATAGAACGTCCGTGGGCGCAGGCGCGGCAGCATCGACATCTGGGCGCGGCTCTCGATCTGAAAGACGCCGACGGTCTCGGCGCGCCCGATCATGTCGAAGGTCGCCGGGTCGTCGGCGGGGATCTCGGCGAGGTCGATGCGGGTGTCCTCGTGCCGCTCGATGAGGGTCACGCAGCGGTCGATGTGGGTCAGCGCACCGAGCCCGAGCAGGTCGACCTTGAACAGGCCCAGCGCCTCGACGTCGTACTTGTCCCACTGGATGACCGTGCGCCCGGGCATCGTCGCGTTCTCGATCGGCACGAGGGTGTGGACCGGGTCGCGGCCGAGGATGAACCCGCCGGGGTGGATCGACAGGTGCCGCGGCGTATCGAGCAGGTCCGAGCAGAGGCGCACGAGGTGCCGGTACAGCGGGGCCTCGGGGTCGAGCCCGGCGTCGCGGATCGTGGCGTCGTCGGCGTGGGCGTGGTGACTGAGCAGCTTCGCCACCCGATCGAGGGCCATCGCCGGGATGCCGAGGGCGCGCCCGACGTCGCGCACCGCCGAGCGGGGGCGGTACCGGATGACGTTGGCGACCATGGCGGCGTGGGACCGGCCATAGCGCTCGTACACCCACTGGATGACCTCCTCGCGGCGCTCGTGGGCGATGTCGAGGTCGATGTCCGGGGGCTCGGCACGCTCGCGCGAGATGAAGCGCTCGAAGAGCAGCTCGAGGCGCACCGGGTCGACGGCGGTGATGCCGAGGCAGTAGCAGACCGACGAGTTCGCGGCGGACCCCCGCCCCTGGCAGAGGATGCCCTGCTGGCGGCACCACGCGACGATGTCGTGCATCGTGAGGAAGTACCCGCCGTAATCGAGCTCGTCGATCAGGGCGAGCTCGCGTTCGATCTGGGCGGTCACGCTGTCGGGGATCTCGCCGCGGTACCGCCGCCGGGCGCCGTCCCAGGTCAGGGCGCGCAGCCGCGCCGACGAGTCGCGGCCGTCGCCGCCGTCTTCGGCGGGGTAGCGGTAGTCGACGTGCCCGAGGTCGAAGCTGCAGCGGGCGGCGATCTCGACGGTGCGGGCGAGGGCGCCGGGCACGTCGGCGTAGAGCCGCTCCAGCGCAGCGGGGGCCATGAGCGCGTGCTCGGCGTTGGCCTCGGTGCGCCGCCCGACGTCGTGCAGGGTGCGGCCGTGACGGATGCAGGTCATCACGTCGTGCAGCGGGCGGCGGTCCATCACATGGTACCGCACGTCGCGGGCGGCGACGATCGGCAGGTCGTGGCGCCGCGCCTGTGTGAGGACGCGCTGCTCGAGCACGAGCTCGTCGGCGGTGCGGTGGCGGGCGAGGGCGGCGTAGAGGCGGTCGCCGAACGCCTCGCGCAGCTGGCCCACCCGCTCGGGCAGGACCTCGCGGGTGGCGAGGGCGCCGCGGCGGCCGCCCCACAGGGCGACGAGCCCGTCGGCGTGATCGATGACCTCGTCCCAGGTGACGCGGGACTCGCCCTTGGGGCTGCGCAGCCGCCCGGCGGTGACGAGGGTGCACAGGCGCCCGTAGGCGGCGCGGTCGGTGGCGATGAGGTGCAGGGTCGAGCCGTCGTCGATCGTCACCTCGCTGCCGGCGACGATGCGCACGCCGAGCTCGCGCCCGCGGACCCAGGCGCGGACGAGCCCGTGGACCCCGTCACGATCGGTGAGGCCCAGGGCGCCGATGCCGAGCTCGGCGCAGCGCTCGACGAGCTCGTCCGGATGGCTGGCGCCCTCGAGAAAGCTGAAGTTGCTGCGGGCGGTGAGGGGGACGTACGCGGCCATCAGTCCACCTCGCCGTGGCGGTACCAGGCCCGCCGCCGTCGGTCGTGAAAGACCCACAGCAGGTCGCCGCGCCGGGTTTCGACGAACCAGTACTCGCGGTGGATCTCGCGGGCCCACCAGCCCCCGCTGACGATCCATGGACCGTCGGCACGTTCGACCGGTCCAGCGGCGAGCCCGGCGACGAGCCAGCCGTCCGGCTCGTGCCGGGGGCGAGGGGGCAGCGCCGCCGGGGTGCCGAGGATGCGGCGCACGAGCCGGGGGCGGCGGCTGCGTGGCGCCGGGCTGCGCAGGGCGGTGGTGGCTTCGAAGCGCCAGCGGGCCTCGGGCAGGTGCCCGTCAGAGAGAGCGAGCACACCGACCCGGGCGTCGCCGAGCTCGGCGGCGACCTGGGCGGCGGCTTCGCGCGCGCGGGGCAGCTCGAGGGCGCGGCCCCGGTCGAGCAGCGCGAGCTGGGCGGGGGTCACGCGCTCGCCGTCGGCAACGACGAGGGCGCCCTCGACGCCCCCGGGCAGCTCGGTGCGGTCGAGCTGCAGGCGCAGCAGCTCGACGAGGCGGGTCTCGTCGTCGGTGGGCTCGGCGGGGGTGACGACGAGCTCGCGGGTGCGTCCGCCGAAGAGGCGCAGCGTCAGCCGCAGGCGGCTGACCTTCTGCCCGCGCCGAGCGACCCGCTCGAAGAGAGGGCTGATGTGTCGCTTGAGGCGAAAGAGCAGGCGGGTGGACTCGGTCTCGGGCAGGTCGAGGTGCATCTCGGACACGAGCAGCGGCGCGATCGGGTCGCTGACCGCGAGCCGCGGGTCCGTGCCGGTGAGGGCGCGGTGCAGGTGGTGCACGCCCTCGCCGAACCGGTCGGTCAGGGCGTCGCCGGGCAGGGCGCGCAGCTGCCCGAGGGTCGCGAGCCCGAGTTGGTGCAGCCGAGCCCGCAGGGTCGGGTCGTCGATCACCCGGCGCAGGGGCACGGTGTCGATCAGCGCCTGCTCGTCGGCGGGGTCGTCGACGCAGGTGACGCCGGCGCGGGTCGCGGCGATGGCGATGGCGGTGAAGCGGGACGAGGCGACGGCCACGCGGCCCACGAGGTCTCGGGCATCGACGGCCTCGTGTACGGCGCGGGCCCAGTCTTCGACGGGGCCGAAGAGGCGCTCGACGCCGCGCGCATCGAGCACGAAGCGCCCGGGGGTCGCGTCGGCCTCGACGTGCGGCGAGAAGCGGCCGAGCAGCTCGATCAGGACCCGCGTCTCGTCGCGGATCGCGGCCTCGGGCAGCTCGGCGGCGACGAGGTCGGGGCAGAGCTGCAGCGCCGCGGCCAGCCGAAGATCCGGCCGGATGCGCGCACGCCGCGCGGCCCGGTTCACCTGCTGCACCCGTCCGTCCGGGTGGTCCCGGTCGACAACGGCGAGCGGCTGCTTGGCCGGCAGGTCCCGTTCTCGCCGCAGGCACTGCAGCGCGAGCAGGGGGATGTCAACGCAGGCCAGGCGGTCCATCACAGGTCGTGGTCCAGCGGGATCCGGCGCCGCCGCGGCGGTGGCGCACTACATCGATGGCGAGGCGAGGGGGCTCGTGGCTCGGTCGCTCGCGCGACGCCTGCAGCCGCATGCCCACCAGGGCGCTGCCCGGTCCGGCGCGGCCCTCGCGGCGCACGAGCACCGTGGCGTGGTGGGTCTCGGCGAGGCGCGACAGGCGGCCGATCCGCGCCGGCTCGAACACGAACGCCCCGGGCTCGAGCACGACCGCCGCCCACGCGCCGGTGCGCAGCAGGCGCTCGGCGGCGCGTCCGGCGGCGCGTGCGTCCGGCGCGCGCACGAAGAGCAGGGCCTGCAGGTCGATCCCCCAGGCGACGAGATCCTCGGCGAGGGGCAGGTCGTCGCGGGTCGTCACCCACGCGGCGCACCGTCCGCTCGCCTGGGCCTCGTACACCACCGACGCCCCGAGGGTCGTGACCGCGCGCCCGGGTCCGTCGTCGACCTCGACGAGGTGCCCGCGCAGCGAGGACACGTCGCGGGGACGCGGATCCGTGGTGTCCAGGAGCCGACTCGCGGGGGTGATGGCAGCAGAGTTCAGAGGCAGAGCGAGCATGGTGCATCCCGGGCTGACAGTGAACATCTGTTTAGTATTTTGTGCAGGGTCGATCAACACGTCGCGGGGTGAGAAAAGATCGCGCGGTACGTATCGTGCCGGTCTTGCCGAAGGCGCAGGTGCGTGGCAGGACGCCGGGGTCTGTTCGCACCGCCGACTCGCCGGAGGCCCCATGTCTCGACCCGACGTGATCCTGCTCGACATCGAAGGGACGACGACGTCGATCTCGTTCGTGTACGACGTGCTCTTCCCCCGGATTCGCGAGGACCTCGACGGGTGGCTGCAGGCCCACCGCGACGACCCGGCGCTGCAGGGGCACGTGGACGCGCTGCGCGCGCTGGCCCGCGAGGACGCGGCCGAGGGTACGGACGTGCCGCCGATCCCGCACGGCCCGATCGACGACGCTGTGCTCGCTGCGGTCGCGGCGAACGTGCGGGCGCAGATGGACGCGGATCGCAAGACGACGGCGTTGAAGGCGCTGCAGGGCGCGATGTGGCGGGACGGGTACCGGTCGGGGACGATCCGCGGCCACGTGTACGACGACGTGCCGCCGGCGCTCGAGCGGTGGACGGCGTCGGGCGCGCGGGTGGCGATCTATTCGTCGGGCAGCGTCGCCGCGCAGAAGCTGCTCTTCGCGCACTCGGTGGCCGGCGACCTGACGCCGCTGCTGTCGGCGCACTTCGACACGACGAGCGGCGGCAAGAAGGACGCCGCGTCGTACGCCCGCATCGCCGAGGCCCTCGGCGTGGCGCCGTCGGCGGTCGGGTTCGTGAGCGACAACCCCGCCGAGATCGTCGCGGCGCGGGACGCGGGGTGTGCTGTGGTGCTGTCGGTGCGGCCGGGGAACCCGGACGTGGATGTGGACGCCCTCGGGGCTCCGGTGGTGCGGGAGTTCTCGGGGTTGTGGTGAGGGGGGGGCACCGCCCGGACGGTCCTACCGCGCCGCGCTCGAGGACCATTCAGGTCCTCGACGCAGCTTGCTCTCCTGCAGGGAGGGACCGACCCGGGCGGTCGCCCGGGTCAGGGAGGGAGAACGCCGAAGTCGCGTTCGGGGAGAGGTCGGGCTGGCGATGTAGACCACTTCGGCGTCCTCCCCCTCTGTCTCGGGCTGCTGCCGGTGGCGGCTTCGCCGTCGGCCTGTTGGCGTCGCTACCGCGCTGCGCTCGAGGACCATTCAGGTCCTCGCCGCAGCTTGCTCCCCCTGCAGGGGAGACAGCTTTCCGGTGGTGCTCGTGTCGGAGCGGTGTGGGTGGGTTGGTGGCGGCTTCGCCGTCGGCCTGTTGGCGTCGCTACCGCGCTGCGCTCGAGGACCATTCAGGTCCTCGCCGCAGCTTGCTCCCCCAAAACCGGAGCAGCTCGGCTCCGAAGAGCCGAGCTGCTGGCACTGCACTGAACCCTGCCGTGTCTGTGGCGCGTGGTTCCTCTGCTCCGACGCTTCAGAGGACGCGCCACGACCTGCTACAGGGAGAAGCAGGCTTCAGTGCGGGATGAATCCCTGGCCGGGGCGATAAGTGCCTGCGCCCTGCGATGCCCTAGGAGACTGCACACGGCGTGCCAGATCTTTCTGAATCCGAAGAATGTGTGCGTCGAGGGCGATGAATCGCCCGGGGGACGCGGGATTCACGGGGCGACGGCGTAGATGTGCGCCATGGGCTGAAGATCGAGGTGGGACCGGGGTGGCCCGAAACGGAACGTTACGCTGTCCCCTTTCGGAACGGTGTGTCGTTTCAAAACGGTGCGATCCGCTCCATCGGGTCCGAACCGGCCGATCAGGCGCCGCGGGCGCGGCGGATCGCGTCGCGGACGGCGGACGGCGTCGCGTCGACCGGGATGGGGGCGTTCGCGAAGGGGGTCGGGTGCCCGTCGAGCTGGCTCATGTGGTAGTCGACGACCAGGCCCGGGTCCTTGAGCACGTGCCCGGTGAGCACGCACACAACCTCGGCGTCCCGGTCGACTTCGCCGGCGAGGACCGCTTTGCGCAGCCCGGCCACGGACGCGCAGGACGCCGGCTCCGCGCCGATGCCGGCGGCGTCCACGTGGGCCTTGGCGTCGAGGATCTCATCGTCGGTGACATCGTCGACGCGCCCGTTCGTCTGGCGCAGCCCGCGCAGGGACCGGTGCGCCGAGACCGGATCGCCGATGCGGATCGCCGTCGCGAGGGTGTCGGCGCGCAGGGCCTCGATGGCGGCTCCGGAGCGCCACGCTCGGGCGAGCGGGTTGGCCCCGGCCGCCTGAACGACCGAGATCTGCGGGACGCGATCGACAAAGCCGTGGTCGCGCAGATCGAGCAGCGCCCGGGCGATGGCGGCGTTGTTGCCGAGGTTGCCGCCGGGCACGAAGATCCAGTCCGGGACCCGCCACCCGAGGTCCTGCAGGATCTCGAGCCCGATCGCCTTCTGCCCCTCGATTCGATACGGGTTCACCGAGTTGAGCAGGTAGATGCCCTCGTCGGCACAGACGTCCTGCACGAGCCGCATGGCGTCGTCGAAATCGCCGCGCACGCTCAGGGTGGTGGCGCCGTACGCCAGCGCCTGGGCGAGCTTGCCGAAGGCGACCCGCCCCTCGGGCACGAAGACCCACGCACGCATCCCGGCGATCGCCGCGTAGCTGGCCAGCGACGCCGACGTGTTGCCGGTCGAGGCGCAGGCGACGTCCTGCATGCCGAGCCAGCGCGCGACGCTGACGCCGGCGGTCATGCCGCGGTCCTTGAACGACCCGGTGGGGTTCTCGCCCTCGTGCTTCAGCCAGAGGTTCTCGAGCCCGACCCACTGGGCGAGGCGCTCCGGCGCGCGGTACAGGTGCGTGTTGCCCTCGCCGCGAGTGACGATGTGGGCCTCGTCGAGCGGCAGGATCCACTCGCGAAAGCGCCAGACGCCGCTGCGGTCGACGGCGTTGCGCGAGGCGCGCCGGGCGTCGAGCGCGTCGAGGCTCGGCAGCGCCCGGTCGCCGAACGGGTGCTTCACGTCGAGGGTGCCGCCGCAGCTGCAGCGGTACCGCACCTCGTCGGCGGGCCAGTCGACGTCGCAGACGTCGCAGTGCAGGGTCCAGTCCATCACGGCCTCGGGATCAGAGCAGGACGGCGCCGGGGCAGTCCGCGGGCGAGATCACACCGGACGCGTCGAGTCCGGCGTCGGCGAACGCCGCGATCATCGCGGCGCGAACACGCTCGGCGACCGGGCGCGCGTGGCAGAAGGCGAAGACCGACGGCCCGGAGCCGCTGATCGAGCTGCCGAGCGCTCCGGCGCGGCGGGCCTCGTCCATCACGGCGCTGGCGCCGGGCACGAGGGCGGCGCGGGCCGGGGTGACGACGTCGTCGGCCACGGCGTCGCCGAGCAGCGCGAGGTCGTCGGCGTAGCAGGCGCTGATCAGCGTCGCGAGCCGTCCGCCGTTGCGCACCCGATCCTGCAGCGTGATCGACGCGGGCAGGGCGGCGCGGGCAGCGCGGGTGGACAGCTCGAACACCGGCGTCACGACGACCACGACGAGGTCCTGCGGCAGGGGCAGGCGCAGCACGCGCAACGGGTCGAGATCCTGCACGAGCACGAGGCCACCGAGGAGGGCCGGGGCAACATTGTCGGCGTGGCGACCGGCGACGGCGGCTTCGGCCTCGACGCAGGCGTCGACGAGCTCGACGCGGCGCAGGGGCGCGCCGATCAGCGCGTTGGTCGCGAAGGCCGCCGCGGCTGCGGACGCGGCCGAGCTGCCCAGCCCGGACCCGATCGGCATGCCCTTGTGCACCTCGAGGGCAACCCCGGCGTCGACGCCCGCACGCCGCAGCGTCTCGAGTGCGGCGATGCCGGCGGTGTTCTCGGTGGCGTCGGTCGGCAGGCGCCCGTCGTCGCCGGTGATCGCGGCGATCGTGACGCCGGGCTCGCTCGTGCGGCGCGCGACGACGGTATCGCCGATGCCGGTGATGGCGAGCCCGAGCAGGTCGTACCCGGGGCCGAGGTTGGCGACCGTCGCGGGCGCGAAGGCGGTGACGACGTCCATCGAAGCGGTCATGCGTCCCCCGGGGTGCGCGTCGGCGCGCGTTCGGCGACCACCCGCAGCAGATCCGCGAGCAGGCCCATGGCGGTGACGTCGACGCCGGCGCCGGGGCCCTGCACGGTCAGCGGGCGATCGGCGTAGCGATCCGAGACGACGACGAACATGTTGTCGGTGCCCTGCAGGCCACCGAAGGGCGTGGTGCGATCGACGTCGCGCAGGCCGACGGTGATGCGGTCGGGCTCGACGACGGCGAGGTGGCGCACGGCGCGCCCGTTGCGATCGGCCTCGGCGACCCGCTCCGCGAGGGCGGCGCCGGTCTCGGTCAGCGCGGCCACGAGGGCGTCGCGCCCGGCGCCGCGCAGCTCGGCGGGCACGAGGGGCTCGACGGTGATGCGGTCCTCGGGGATCGCCCAGCCGCAGAGCCGGGCGATGATGCGGGCCTTGCGGGCGACGTCGGTGCCGAGCAGGTCGATGACCGGATCCGGCTCGGTGTATCCGAGGTCGGCAGCTTCGAGCACGGCGTCGACGAGGGGCATGCCGTCGCCGACGCGCCACAGCACGTGGGCGAGGGTGCCCGAGAGGCAGCCTTCGACCCGGCGCACGACGTCGCCGGTGGCGTGCAGCATCTCGAGGGTGTCGACCACCGGCAGCCCGGCGCCCACGGTCGCCTCGGCGCGCAGCATGCGGCCGTTGCGGGTGAACGCGTCGCGGGTCGCGGCCCAGCGCTCGGCGGGCGCCGCGAGCGGCCACTTGTTCGCCGTGACGACGTCGGCGCCGGCCCGGGCGGCCCGCTCGAAGAGCGCGCCAGCGCCGTCCCACGCGGTGGTGTCGACGACGACGGGGCGCGCGAACCGCCAGCCGAGCACGTGGGCGACCGCAGCGACCGAGTCGTCGATCGCCGTGCCGCCCTCTGCGTCCGCGAGGCGGTGGCCGGCCTGCTTCCAGGCGACGGTGGCGCGCAGGGCCTCGTCGTCGAGCCCGGTCGGCTCGAAGACCATGCCGCTGGAGTCGAGGGCCGCCACGACGCGCGGTTCGAGGCCGAAGCGCTCACGGATGGACGGGGCGCGGTCGGCGATGAGGGTCGCGAGGCGGCGCCCGACGCTGCCGAGGCCGACGAGGACGACGTCGAAGCCGGTCTCGGTGTCGGCGCCGGTGTCGCGCAGGTGCAGCCCGAACGCGTCGTGGGCGGCGCGCAGGGCGTCGTCGACGTCGTCGGCGTCCACGGCGATCGTGATGTTCAGCTCGCTCGACCCCTGGGCGATGGCGAGCACGTTGACGCCGGACGCGCCGAACGCGGTGCACAGGCGCCCGGCGATGCCCGGGTGGCGGGCCATGCCGAGGCCGACGGCGGCGACGAGCCCGACGTCGGCACGCAGCGAGACGTCCTCGACGTCGCCGTGGCTCATGTCCATCCGGAACGCGCGGCGCACCGCAGCGGTGGCCCGGTCGGCCTGGGCGCCGGGGATGGCGACGGTGATCGACGACTCGGCGCTGGACTGGCTGATCGCGGTGACGCTGACGCCGGTGTCGGCGAGGGCGCGAAAGAGCCGCGCCGCGACGCCGGGCACGCCAGCCATGCCGCGGCCTTCGACGGTCAGCAGCGCGTGCCCGCGGATGGCGCTGAGGGCGCGCACCGGGTGCGAGCCGGGGGTCATGCGCCCGTCGACCGACGTGCCGGGGCGGTCGGGGTGGAACGAGTCGCGGATGTACACGGGGATGCCGTGGCTCGCGACCGGCTGCAGGGTGCGCGGGTGCAGCACCTTCGCGCCATAGAACGCCAGCTCGGCGGCCTCGCGGTAGTTCAGCTGGGCGAGAGGCCGGGCGCCGGGCACGACGCGCGGGTCGGCGGAGTACACGCCGGCGACGTCGGTCCAGATGATCACCTCGTCGGCTCCGATCTCGGCGCCGATGAAGGTCGCGGAGTAGTCGCTGCCGCCGCGGCCGAGCGTCGTCGTCGCGCCGTCGGGCCCGTGGCCGCAGAAGCCGGTGATGACCGGCACGACGCCGTCTGCGACGAGGGGCTCGATGGCGCGGCGGGTGGCCG
>Ga0209475_10002491_pt1 | contig 18359 bp, 16 predicted proteins | sample tdDd471_FD_187128 | JGI IMG/M metagenome (GOLD analysis project Ga0209475, IMG submission 187128) | Marine sediment microbial communities from the Atlantic coast under amendment with organic carbon and nitrate - tdDd47.1 (SPAdes)... | ecosystem: Environmental > Aquatic > Marine > Coastal >... | reverse complement strand
CCCGGCGCTGGAGCGGATCGGCCGGATCGATGTGCTGGTCAACAACGCGGGCATCCTGATCGACAGCAACATGATCGCCGATCCGCAGGGCGTGGCGCGCTCGATGCAGGTGATGTTCCATGCGCCCTACGAGTTGATCCGCCTTTGCCTGCCGCAAATGGCGGCGCGGGGCTGGGGACGGATCGTCAACCTGTCCTCGGACTGGGGCAGTTTTTCCGAGGGGCTGGCGGGGCCGGGCGCCTATGGCGTCGCCAAGGCGGCGCTGAACGCGCTGACCCACGCGCTGCCGCGCGATCTGCCCGAGGGCGTCAAGGTCAACGCGATGTGCCCCGGCTGGGTGGCGACGCGGATGGGCGGCGAGGCTGCGCCGCGCAGCCCGGCGCAGGGGGCGGAAACCGCGCTCTGGCTGGCACGGCTGGGCGCGGAGGGGCCGACGGGCGGATTTTTCCGCGACAAGAAGGAGCTGGGCTGGTGATACCGGTACGCGGATACGAGGGCGCCAAGGTTGCCGTTCTGGGACTGGGGCGCACAGGTGTGTCGGCGGCGCGGGCCTTGCGCGCGGGCGGCGCGGAGCCTCTCTGCTGGGACGACAACCCCGAGGCGCGGGCGCGGGCCGAGGGCGAGGGGTTTACCTGTGCCGATCCGTCCCGGTCGGGCGGATTCGACGGCATCGCGGCGCTGATCGTCTCGCCCGGAATCCCGCATCTTTATCCCGCGCCCAACCCGGTGGTTGCCGCCGCGCTGGCGGCCGGGGTGCCGGTGGACAATGACATCGGGCTGTTCTTTCGCTCGCTGGCGACGGCGGATTGGGATGCGCTGGACAGGTTGCCGCGGGTGGTGGCGGTGACCGGATCGAACGGGAAATCGACCACGGCGGCCTTGATCGACCATATCCTGCAAGAGGCCGGGCGGCCGGTGCAATTGGCCGGCAACATCGGCCGCGGGGTGCTGGATCTCGATCCCCCGGGCGAGGGCGCGGTGGTGGTGCTGGAACTGTCGAGTTACCAGACCGATCTGGCCCGGGCGCTGACCCCGGATGTGGCGGTCTTCACCAACCTCTCGCCCGACCACCTGGACCGGCACGGCGGGCCGGGCGGCTATTTCGCGGCCAAGCGGCGGCTCTTTGCCGAGGGCGGGCCGGACCGCGCGGTGATCGGTGTCGATGAGGTCGAGGGGCGGTTCCTGGCCGGGCAGCTGTCCGAGGGGCCGGGCGATGATCGGGTGATCCGCATCTCCTCGGGGCAAAAGCTGACCGGGCCGGGCTGGCAGGTGTTTGCGCGCAAGGGGTTCCTGTCCGAGACCCGCAAGGGCAAGCAGATGGCCTCGATCGACCTGCGCGGGATTGCCGGGCTGCCGGGCGCGCATAATCACCAGAACGCCTGCGCCGCCTATGCCGCCTGCCGCGCGCTCGGGGTTCCGCCGCGGGTGATCGAGGCGGCGCTGCACAGCTATCCGGGCTTGCCGCACCGCAGCCAGGTGATCGCCGAGCGGAACGGGGTGGTTTTCGTCAACGACAGCAAGGCCACCAACGTCGATAGTGCCGCCAAGGCGCTGGGCGCCTTTGCCCGTATCCGCTGGATCTGCGGCGGGCTGGAGAAAGAGGGCGGTCTGGGCGCGCTGAAGGGCGCGACCGGAGCTGTCGCCAAGGCCTATGTCATCGGGCGCGAGGCGGCGGGGTTTGCCATGCAGCTCGATGTGGAGGCCGAGGTCTGCACCACGATGGCGGCAGCGGTGGCGCGTGCGATGGCCGAGGCCGAGCCGGGCGATACCGTGCTGCTGGCCCCGGCGGCGGCGAGCTTCGACCAATACGACAATTTCGAGCGGCGCGGCGAGGATTTTACCGCCGAGGTGGAAAAGCGGCTGTAGGGCGGGCTTCAGCCCGCCACCCACCCTGGACGCCATTGCGACTGGCAGGCTCAGGCCCGCCCTGCGGTGATCGCCACCCCCGCCGCGACGCCCGACGACCAGGCCCATTGGAAGTTGTAGCCGCCCAGCCAGCCGGTCACGTCCACCGCCTCGCCGATGGCGTAGAGTCCGGGCACCGCTTTCGCCGCCATGGTTTTCGAGGACAGCGCGCCGGTGTCGATGCCGCCCAGCGTCACCTCTGCGGTGCGATAGCCCTCGCTGCCCGAGGGGATGAGGCGCCAATCGGCAAGACGGTCGCAAAGCGATTGCAGCGCCGCGTCGGACTGGTCGGCGAGATTGCCGTTCAGGTCCAGCTCCGGGGCGAGGAACTCCACCAGTCGGGCTGGAAGGTGGCGCGCCAACTCGGTGGTCAGTGCCCGGCGTCCGGCCTGTTGCCGCTGGTCCCTCAGGGTCTCGTAGAGCGGCAGATCGGGGATCAGGTTGACCGCGATCTCCTCGCCCTCGCGCCAGTAGGACGACAGTTGCAGCACCGCCGGGCCAGAGAGGCCGCGATGGGTAAAGAGCAGCGCCTCGTCGAACCCGGCGCGGGCGTTCGACAACCGCGCCGGTAGCGAGACCCCGGCCAGCGAGGCAAAGCGCCCCTCGGGAAAGGTGAAGGGAACCAGCGCGGGCCGGGTCTCGGTCACCGTCAGCCCGAATTGCCGGGCAATGTCATAGGCCAGCCCGGTCGCCCCCATCCTGGGGATCGACTTGCCGCCGGTGGCCAGCACAAGATTGCGGCAGGTCAGATCGACCCGCTTGCCCTCACGGTCGAGGGTGAGCGCGAAGCCGCCGTCGGTCTTCGATAGATCCACAAGCGCGGTGGAGAGCCACAGCGCGGCGCCCGCCCTTGCCATCTCGTCTCGCAGCATGGCGGTGATCTGGGTCGCCTTGCCGTCGCAAAAGAGCTGGCCCAGCGTCTTTTCATGCCAGGCGATGCGGTGACGGCCGACCAGGTCGATGAAATCCCACTGGGTATAGCGGGCCAGCGCCGACTTGCAGAAATGCGAGTTTGCCGACAGGAAGTTCTCGGGGGCGGCGTGAAGGTTGGTGAAATTGCAGCGTCCGCCGCCCGAGATGCGGATCTTTTCCCCCGGGTTGCGCGCATGGTCGATCACCAGCACGCGCGGACCCGCGTGGGCGGCGCACATCATGCCGGCGGCTCCGGCGCCCAGGATGACCGTTTCGAACTCCATCCGCGCCGCTTGGCCCGGATCGCGGCGGATGGCAAGAGGAACGGGCTGGAATGAAAGCCCGTTTCGCGGTACTGTTCGACCCAGACCCGGAAAACCGGGCGGACAGAGGCAGCAAACGGCAGGATTACCATGACCGAGATGGTCTATGGCGCGGTTTCCGCGCAACGGGGCGAACCCATTCTTCCCAAGTGGTGGCGGACACTGGACAAGTGGTCGATGACCTGTGTGCTGGTGCTGGCCGGTATCGGGCTGCTGCTGGGTCTGGCGGCCTCTCCGCCCTTGGCCTCGCGCAACGGGCTCGATCCGTTTCACTATGTCGAGCGGCAGGCGGTGTTCGGCACGCTGGCGCTGACCGCGATGCTGCTGACCTCGATGATGTCGCCGACGCTGGTGCGGCGGCTGGCGGTGCTGGGGTTTGCCGCGTCCTTCGTCGCGCTGGCGCTGCTGCCGGTGCTGGGCACCGATTTCGGCAAGGGCGCGATGCGCTGGTATTCGCTGGGATTCGCCAGCGTGCAGCCCTCGGAATTCATGAAACCGGTCTTCATCGTGGTGGCGGCCTGGATGCTGGCGGCAAGCCAGCAGATCAACGGCCCGCCGGGCACGGCGTGGTCGGCGCTGCTGTGCCTGACCATCGTCGGCATGCTGGTGATGCAGCCCGATTTCGGCCAGGCCTGCCTGGTGCTGTTCGGCTGGGGGGTGATGTATTTCGTCGCCGGGGCGCCGATGACGTTGCTGGTGGGGATCGTGCTGGCGGCGGTGCTGGGTGGTACCGTGGCCTATTCCAGCTCGGAGCATTTCGCGCGCCGCATCGACGGGTTTCTCAGCCCCGAGGTCGATCCCACGACCCAGCTCGGCTATGCCACCAACGCGATCCGCGAGGGCGGGCTGTTTGGCGTCGGAGTTGGCGAGGGGCAGGTGAAATGGTCGCTGCCCGATGCCCATACCGATTTCATCATCGCCGTCGCGGCCGAGGAATACGGTCTGATCCTGGTGCTGATCATCATCGCGCTTTACTGTTCGATCGTGGTCCGCTCGCTGTTGCGGCTGATGCGCGAACGCGATCCCTTCATCCGGCTGGCGGGCACCGGGCTGGCCTGTATCTTCGGGGTGCAGGCGATGATCAACATGGGGGTGGCGGTGCGGCTGTTGCCGGCCAAGGGGATGACCCTGCCTTTCGTCAGTTACGGCGGCTCGTCGCTGATCGCGGGGGGCATCGCGCTGGGCATGCTGCTGGCCTTCACCCGGACCCGGCCGCAGGGCGAGATCGGCGAGATTCTGCGCGGCCGTTCCTGAGGGGCTGGCGGTGCGCGGGGATTTACGCGATGGCCGGGGTCCGCGCCCCGAAACCGAAGACAAACGCAGGACAACGCCCATGCCACAAAAGCTGCTGATGATCGCCGCCGGCGGCACCGGGGGCCACATGTTCCCGGCCCAGGCCCTGGCCGAGGCGATGCTGAAACGCGGCTGGCGGGTGAAGCTGAGCACGGATGCGCGCGGCGCGCGCTATACCGGCGGCTTTCCCCATTCGACCGAGATCACCCAGGTGCAAAGCGCGACCTTTGCCCGTGGCGGGGCGCTGGCCAAGGTGCTGGCAGGCCCGAAGATCGCCGCCGGCGTGCTGGCCGCCGCCTGGTCGATGAAGCGTGACCGGCCCGACGCGGTGGTGGGCTTTGGCGGCTACCCGTCGATCCCGGCGCTGGGGGCGGCGACGCTGCTGGGCCTGCCGCGGATGATCCACGAACAGAACGGCGTGCTGGGCCGGGTCAACAGGGTCTTCGCCAAGCGGGTGGCGCAGGTGGCCTGCGGCGTCTGGCCGACCGAGCTGCCCGAGGGGGCGCAGGGCGTGCCTGTCGGCAACCCGGTGCGCGCGGCGGTGCTGGCGCGGGCGGGCGCGGGATACATCGCGCCGGGCGATTACCCGATGTCGATCCTGGTGATCGGTGGCAGCCAGGGCGCGCGCATCCTGTCCGACGTGGTGCCGGGCGCCATCGCCGCGCTGCCGTCCGAGGTGTTGCGCAACATCCGGGTCAGCCACCAGGCCCGTGACGAGGACGGCGCGCGGGTGGCGGCCTTCTATGCCGAACAGGGGATCGACGCCGATGTGCGGCCGTTCTTCACCGACGTGCCGGCGCGGATGTCCGAGGCGCAGCTGATGATCTGTCGCGCCGGGGCCTCGACCATCGCCGATCTCACGGTGATCGGGCGGCCCTCGATCCTGATCCCCTATGCCGCCGCCGCCGGCGATCACCAGACCGCCAATGCGCGCGGGCTGGTCGAGGCCGGCGCGGCGATCCTGATCCCGGAAAAGCGGCTTGACGTTTCCAGCCTGACCGCGCAGATCACCGCGGTTCTGTCCGACCCCGCCGGCGCCCAGCAGATGAGCGCGGCGGCACTGGGCGCGGGCATGCCGGACGCCACCGAGAGGCTGGTGGCGCTGGTCGAAGAGCTGGCCGAAGCCCGGCCCGAGAAGGAGCGCGCATGACCCCCGCCACCAAACTGCCCACCGATGTCGGGCCGATCCATTTCGTCGGCATCGGCGGTATCGGCATGTCGGGCATCGCCGAGGTGCTGCTGAACCTGGGCTACCGGGTGCAGGGCTCGGACCTGAAACGCTCGAAGATCACTGATCGGCTGGCCGGTCTGGGCGCGCAGGTGTTCGAGGGGCAGCGGGCCGAAAACCTGGAAGGCGCCGAGGTGGTGGTGATCTCCTCGGCGATCAAGCCGGGCAATCCCGAGCTCGACGAGGCGCGCCGCCGCGGCCTGCCCATCGTCAAGCGGGCCGAGATGCTGGGCGAGCTGATGCGGCTGAAATCAAACGTCGCCGTCGCCGGCACCCACGGCAAGACCACCACCACCACGCTGATGGCCGAGATGATGGTCGCCGGCCGGTTCGATCCCACCGTGGTCAACGGCGGCATCATCCATGCCTACGGCTCCAACGCGCGGATGGGGCAGGGCGAATGGATGGTGGTCGAGGCCGACGAGAGCGACGGCAGCTTCAACCGGCTGCCCGCCACCATCGCCATCGTCACCAATATCGACCCCGAGCACCTGGAGCATTGGGGCGATTTCGATAAGCTGCGCGACGGGTTCTATCAATTCGTCTCCAACATCCCGTTCTACGGGCTGGCGGTCTGCTGCACCGATCATCCCGAGGTGCAGGCGCTGGTCGGCCGGGTCACCGACCGCCGCGTCGCCACCTACGGCTTCAACGCCCAGGCCGACGTGCGCGCGGTGAACCTGCGGTATCAGGCCGGCGTGGCGCATTTTGACATCGCGCTGCAGACCGAAGGCCAGATGATCGAGGGCTGCACCCTGCCGATGCCGGGCGATCACAACGTCTCGAACGCACTGGCCGCGGTCACCGTGGCGCGGCACCTGGGCATGAAACGGGCCGAGATCCGCGCCGCGCTGGCCGCCTTCGGCGGGGTCAACCGGCGCTTTACCAAGGTGGGCGAGGTCAACGGCGTCACCGTGATCGACGACTACGGCCATCACCCGGTGGAAATCGCCGCCGTGCTCAAGGCGGCGCGACAGGCCACCGAGGGCCGCGTCATCGCCGTGCACCAGCCGCACCGTTATACCCGCCTGCATTCGCTGTTCGACGATTTCTGCGGCTGTTTCAACGAGGCCGACGTGGTCGGCATCGCCGAGGTCTACGCCGCCGGAGAGGATCCGATCCCCGGCGCCAGCCGCGACGACCTGGTCGCCGGGCTGATCCGCCACGGCCACCGCCACGCCCGCGCCGTCCTGTCCGAGGACGACCTGACCCGGATGGTGCGCGACGAGGCCCGGCCGGGCGACATGGTGGTCTGCCTTGGCGCCGGCACCATCAGCGCCTGGGCCAACCGCCTGCCGGAGCGGCTGAAGGGGTAGGGCGGGCCGCCGTCGAAACCCCCTCGAATTTCCCGCGCGCTTGGGGCCTAATGGCCCGGGCAGGGGATCAGTCGAGGCAGGGCGATGACAGAGAAACTCAAACGCCGCATCGGACCCGGGCTGCTGACCGCCTATGGAGTCGGCATCATGGTCGGTGCGGGGATCTATGTGCTGACCGGGATCGCCGCCGGGGTGGCCGGGGTCTGGGCGCCGCTGTCGTTCCTGCTGGCCGGGCTGGTCGCGGTGCCCTCGGCGCTGGCCTTTGCCGAGCTGTCGGCGCGCATCCCCGAGGCGGCCGGAGACAGCTCCTACATCGAGGTGGGGCTACGCCAGCACGGGCTGGCGGTGCTGGTGGGCTGGATCAACATCATCGCGGGCACCGTGGCGGCGGCGGCGGTGCTGCGCGGCGGTGTGGGCTACCTGACCTCGATCGTCGATGTCCCCTTTGTCTGGGGCGTGGTGGGTTTCGGTGCGGCGATGACCGTCATCGCCCTGATCGGGGTGCTGGAAAGCCTCGCCTTCGCCGCGATCCTCACGCTGGTCGAGGTGGTGGGCCTGGTGCTGGTCACCGGCGCCGGCTTTGCCGCCGCCCCGGTGGCCGATTGGAGCGCACCGCCGCCGCCGGAATGGAGCGGGGTGGCCGCCGCCACCGTCTTCGGCTTTTTCGCCTTCATCGGCTTCGACGACATGGTCAACGTGGTCGAGGAGACCAAGAACCCCGAACGCTCGATGCCGCGCGCGATCCTCTGGGCGCTGGCGCTGACCGCGCTGCTTTACGCGATGGTGTCGATGGCCGCCGTGCGCTCGGTCCCGCGCGAACTGCTGGGCGTTTCGGAACGGCCCTTGGCGCTGGTCTGGGAGGCAGGCACCGGAACCTCGGCGCTGTTTCTCTCGGCGATCGCGGTGGCGGCGGCGATGAACGGCGTGCTGGCGCAGATCGTGATGGCGGCGCGGGTGCTGTTCGGGCTCGGCAAACGCTCGCCGGGGCTGTCGGTGTTCCGCCACGCGCACAAGCGGTTCGGCACGCCGGTTCTGGGCACCCTGGTGGTCGGCGCGGCGACGACGGCGGCGGCGCTGACCCTGCCGGTGGCGGTGCTGGCCGAAATCACCACCCAGGCGCTGCTGATCGTCTTTGCCATCGTCAATGCCGCGTTGGTGGGCGTCAAGCGGCGCGAGCCGGAGGGGCCCTTCGTGGTGCCCGCCTATGTGCCCTGGCTGGGCATGGCCGCCTGCGTCGCCGCCTTCGCGGCCTCCTTCGCGTGAGGGCGGGATGAGCGCGCCGGTGATCGCCGCCAGCCTCTGGGTGCTGGCCGGGGCGATGGTTGCGTTTCTGCCGCTGCGGTACCAGTACCTGCCCGGCGGGCTGCTGCTGCTTTGCGCGCCGGGGCTGCTGGTCTGGCTCGGGGCGGTGCACGGGATCTGGATCGCGCTGGCCGCGCTGCTTGCGGTGCTGTCGATGTTCCGCCGGCCCTTGCGTGAGCTGTTGCGCCGGGCGTGGGGGCGGCGATGACGCCGTCGCTGATCCTGGCCTGCCTCTGGGCCGTTGCGGCAAATCTGAGCGCCATGCTCCCCAGCCGTGACAACCACTGGCGCCGCGCCTACGGGCTGATCGCGCTGGGCATTCCGCTGCTGGGCTGGGTCACCTATCAGAACGGGCCGTGGATCGGGCTGCTGGTGCTCGCGGCGGGGATGTCGGTGCTGCGCTGGCCGGTGCTCTACCTGGCCCGCTGGCTGCGTCGGCGCGTACGCTGAGGCGTTCGGCGCGCTGGACGGATGCAGGCGGACGGGGCTAGAGTTGCCTATGGTCTATGTCATGCCGCTGTTGTGCTTTGTGATCCCGCTGATCCTGGGGGTCGTGGCGGTGCGAAATCGCGTGGGCTGGGTGGTGCCGCTGGCGGCGCTGCTGCTGGCGATGCTGATGGTCTGGGCGATCTGGACCGGCCGACAGCACCAGGGCTGGGATGCGATCGGATATGGCATCTTCGCCGCGCTGATGGCGGCCCCGGCGATCCTGGGCGTGCTGATCGGCGGCGGTATCGGCTGGTGGCGGCGATGGCGCAGGGCGGCGCGCGGCGACGGGTGAGGCCACGGCCCGGAGTATTTGCAGTCAGAGGACGGGGCCGGGTTGTTCTCGATCCGAGGCGGCGGTAGCAGAGGCGCATGGAGCATGACTTTCCCCAGTTGCGCGGGCGACTGACCCGCAACAAACCGCTGTCCGAGCTGACCTGGCTGCGCGTGGGCGGGCCGGCCGACGTGCTGGTCCAGCCCGCCGATATCGAGGATCTCGCGGCCTTCCTGGCGGCGCTGGCCCCGGATGTGCCGGTGTTTCCCATGGGCGTCGGGTCCAACCTGATCGTGCGCGACGGCGGGCTGCGCGCGGTGGTGATCCGGCTGGGGCGCGGCTTCAACGGGATTGTCGTCGAGGACAACCGGGTGACCGCAGGGGCGGCGGCGCTGGATGCGCATGTGGCGAAACGGGCGGCGCAGGCGGGGGTCGACCTGACCTTCCTGCGAACCATCCCGGGCAGTATCGGCGGCGCGGTGCGGATGAACGCGGGCTGCTACGGCTCCTACGTGGCCGATGTCCTCGTCTCGGCCCGCGCGGTGACACGGCGCGGCGAAATCGTCACGCTGACTGCGCGCGATCTGAACTTCCGCTACCGGCAGAGCGATCTGCCCGAAGGGATGGTGATCGTCGAGGCGACCTTCGAGGGGCCGTCAGCCGACCCCGAGTCGCTGCTGGCGCGGATGGACGAGCAGCTGCGCAGGCGCGACGAGAGCCAGCCGACGAAAGAGCGCAGCGCCGGCTCCACCTTTCGCAACCCGGCGGGGTTCTCCAGCACCGGGCGGGCCGACGACGTGCATGACCTCAAGGCCTGGAAGGTGATCGAGGAGGCCGGAATGCGCGGCGCCCGTCTGGGCGGCGCCCAGATGAGCGAGAAACACGCCAATTTCCTGATCAACGCCGGTGGCGCCAGCGCCGCGGATCTGGAGGGACTGGGCGAGGCGGTGCGAAAAAAGGTTTACCAGACCAGCGGCATAACGCTAGAATGGGAAATCATGCGGATCGGCGAAGCAGAAAGCTGACGATCCGCGGAATAACACCCGAACGCGACACCCCGCAGGCACATAAGGGGGCGCGAAAACCGGGAACAAACACGGGTCGCAAAGGCCCGGGGACATTGAGGCACAACGTGGGTCACGCGAGCGGAAAGACCCCCCTTGTTGCGGTATTGATGGGCGGCGCCTCGGCCGAACGCGAGGTCTCGCTGCCCTGTGGGCGCGCATGCGCCACCGCGCTGCGGGGCGAAGGCTATGAGGTGGTCGGGCCGGATGCCGGCCCGGACCTCGGCGAACGGCTGCGCGGTTTTTCTCCCGATATGGTGATCGGCGACTGCCGGATGGTGGAGGATGCCGCGTGCAACAGGTGATCCGCCCCCGCCCCCAGGCGCGCCCCGATCCGGCGCCCTCGCGTCTGAATTACCGGGTGCAGCGCTGGATGCTGACGCCGGGGATCCGGCTGGGGCTGCGCACCCTCGTGCCCTTCGCCCTGTGCTTTGCGCTGGGCTCGCTCTTCATGGCTGACCAGGGGCGGCGCGACGCGCTGACGGTGTTCCTGTCCGACCTGCGCGTCTCGATCCAGGAGCGGCCCGAATTCATGGTCGGGCTGATGGCGATCGACGGCGCCGGACGCAACCTGTCGGAGGATATCCGCGAGGCTGTGGCGCTGGATTTCCCCGTCAGTTCCTTCGACCTCGACCTGCAACAGATCCGCGAGCGGATCGTCGGGCTCGACCCGGTCAAGGCGGCCAGCGTGCGCATCCGCCCCGGCGGCATCCTCCAGGTCGACGTGGTCGAACGCCAGCCCTCGGTGATCTGGCGCAGCCGCGCCGGGCTGTCGATGCTGGACGCAAGCGGCACCCATGTGGACCAGTTGCCGGCCCGGAACACGCGGCCCGAGCTGCCACTGATCGCCGGCCAGGGCGCCGATCGCGCGGTCGGCGAGGCGCTGGCGCTGTTTGCCGCGGCGCAACCGCTTGCCGGGCGACTGCGCGGCCTGGTCCGCATCGGCGAGCGGCGTTGGGACGTGGTCCTGGATCGCGGCCAGCGCATCCTGCTGCCGCCGGACCGGCCGGTGCGGGCGCTTGAACGGGTGCTGGCGCTGAACGAGGTGCGCGACCTGCTGGAGCGCGACGTGACCGTTGTCGACATGCGTCTGCGGGCGCGGCCAACGGTGCGGATGACCGAGCACGCGGTCGAGGACTGGTGGAAAATAAGAAGAATAAACGGATACGGGCAGTAACAGATGACGGACCTCTACCAATCCCAACGGGCGATGCGGCAAATGCGCCGCCAGGCGATGCAGCGCGGGGTGATCGCCGTCCTTGACGTGGGCAGCTCCAAGATCGCCTGCCTGATCCTGCGGTTCGACGGCACCGCCAAGCTGAGCGAGGACAATTCCATCGGCTCGCTGGCGGGGCAAAGCGGGTTCCGCGTGGTCGGCGCCGCGACGACCCGGTCGCGCGGGGTGCAGTTCGGCGAGATCACCGCCATGCAGGAGACCGAGCGCGCCATCCGCACCGCTCTGCAGGCGGCGCAGAAGATGGCCGAGATCCGTGTCGATCACGTGATCGCCTGCTTCTCCGGTGCCAGCCCGCGCTCTTACGGGCTCGACGCGACGGTCGAGCTCGAGGGGCAGGTGGTCACCGAGGCCGAGATCGCCCGCGTGCTCTCGGCCTGCGAGGTGCCCGAATACGGCGCCGGGCGCGAGGTGCTGCATGCCCAGCCGGTGAACTTCGCGCTCGACAACCGCTCGGGCCTGATCGACCCGCGCGGCCAGCTCGGGCACAACCTGGCCGTCGATATGCACATGCTGACGGTGGACGCCGCCGCGATCCAGCACCTGGTCCATTGCATCAAGCGCTGCGACCTGGAACTGGCGGGCATCGCCGGGTCGGCCTATGTCTCGGGGATTTCCGCGCTGGTCGAGGACGAGCAGGAACTCGGGTCGGCCTGTATCGACATGGGCGGCGGCAGCACCAGCATCTCGATCTTTCTGAAAAAGCACATGATCTATGCCGATTGCGTGCGCATGGGCGGCGATCACATCACCGGCGATATCTCCATGGGCCTGGGTGTTCCGATGACCAATGCCGAGCGGATCAAGACCTTTTGCGGCGGGGTCCATGCCACCGGTGCCGACGACCGCGACATGATCGACATCGGCGGCGACACCGGCGACTGGGAACATGACCGCCGCACGGTAAGCCGCGCCGAGCTGATCGGTATCATGCGGCCGCGTGTCGAGGAGATCCTCGAAGAGGTGCGCGTGCGGCTCGACGCGGCGGGGTTCGAGCACCTGCCCAGCCAGCAGATCGTGCTGACCGGCGGGTCGAGCCAGATCATGGGACTCGACGGGCTGGCCAGCCGCATCCTCGGCCAGCAGGTGCGGCTTGGCCGGCCACTCAGGGTGCACGGGCTGCCGCAATCGGCCACCGGTCCGGGCTTTGCGGGCGCGGTCGGGTTGGCGCTGTTCGCCGCCCATCCGCAGGACGAATGGTGGGATTTCGAGATCCCGGTCGATCGCTATCCGGGCCGTTCGCTGCAGCGCGCGGTCAAATGGTTCCGCGACAACTGGTGAGGTCTTTGCCGGCCGGCGGAGGCCAGGGCGGATTCCGGCGTTTTTTGTGGCCCGCGCGGCAACCGCATGCTAATCTTCAGGAAAGTCACCCCGACGAGAGGTGACCGGGAGGGTCGAGCAGGGACCCCGCGAAGACAACTCAGGGACCGCGCATCTTGCGTGTGCCCAACATGCGCGCCGGATCATCGCCGGGGCCCTATTGTTGCGTGTGCCATTGCCCGCAACATCTAGAGGGCTCGGCCATATGACGCCGGTACACGTAATTTTTTTGCCATATTTGGTATGAATCACTTGTTTTCTTGGTGACCTTGGGCTGTGATCCCGCTATTGTTCTTATTAGGCAGACCCGTCCGGCAGAGGCGGAGCGTGACGTAAACGATTGTGAACAGGCGGACAGAGCATGACATTGAACCTTTCGATGCCCGGACAGGACGAACTGAAACCGCGGATCACCGTTTTCGGCGTCGGGGGCGCGGGCGGCAATGCCGTCAACAACATGATCGAAAAATCGCTTTCGGGCGTTGAGTTCGTGGTCGCCAACACCGATGCGCAGGCGCTGCAGCAAAGCCACGCCGGAAACCGGGTTCAGCTGGGCGTCAAGGTGACCGAGGGGCTGGGCGCCGGGGCGCGGGCCTCTGTCGGCGCCGCCGCCGCCGAGGAAAGCATCGAGCAGATCGTCGATCACCTGGCCGGTTCGCACATGTGCTTCATCACCGCGGGCATGGGTGGCGGCACCGGCACCGGCGCCGCGCCGATCATCGCCCAGGCCGCGCGCGAACTGGGCGTGCTGACTGTGGGCGTGGTGACCAAGCCGTTCCAGTTCGAGGGCATCAAGCGGATGCGCCAGGCCGAGGATGGCGTCGAGGCGCTGCAAAAGGTCGTCGATACGCTGATCATCATCCCGAACCAGAACCTGTTCCGGCTCGCCAACGAAAAGACCACCTTTACCGAGGCCTTCTCGCTGGCCGATGACGTGCTTTACCAGGGCGTCAAGGGCGTGACCGACCTGATGGTGCGCCCCGGCCTGATCAACCTCGATTTCGCCGACGTGCGCGCGGTGATGGACGAGATGGGCAAGGCGATGATGGGCACCGGCGAGGCCGAGGGCGAGGATCGCGCGATCCAGGCCGCCGAAAAGGCGATCGCCAACCCGCTGCTGGATGAAATCAGCCTCAAGGGCGCCCGCGGTGTGCTGATCAACATCACCGGCAGCCATGACCTGACCCTGTTCGAACTGGACGAGGCCGCCAACCGCATCCGCGAAGAGGTGGACCCGGAGGCCAACATCATCGTCGGCTCGACCCTGGACACCGACATGCAGGGCATGATGCGCGTCAGCGTCGTGGCCACCGGCATCGACGCGACGGACGTGCACAGCGACATTCCGGTGCCGCGCCGCCCGTTGTCGCAGCCGCTCAAGCAGAAGGTCTCGGCCGAGGAAAGCCGCGCGCAGGCACCGCTGGAGCTGGATACGCCGATCGCTGCCGAGGTCACCCAGGCCGAGGAGCCGGTTCAGGCACCCGAACCGGTCGCCGCCGAACCGGCCCCGGAGCCCAGCCTGTTCGAGGGTATCGAGGAGACCGCCGCGCAGGAGGCCGCGCCCCAGGACCACGGCGAACTCCGTCAGGAGCAGCAGGTAGCCTGGCAGGACGACGGATTGCCGCCGCCCGCCTACCGCCCGGAAGAGCCGGTGTTCGAGCCGCGCGCCGAGGTTGAAGAGGACGAGAGCGAACAGTTCATCGCGCCCCGGGCGCCCGCGCCCGGCACCCCCTCGCCGGAGGCGCTGGCCCGGCTGCATGCCGCCGCCCGCAACGCGCCGCGCGCACCGCAGCAGGGATCGGTTTCCCAACAGCCACCGGCGCCGGAGAAAAGCCGCTTTGGTTTCAACCGTCTGATCGACCGGATGACCGGGCACGCCGGGGATACCCCCTCGGGCGGGGCCCAGCCGGCCCGGCAACAGCCGCCGGTGCAGCGACCGGAAAGCGCCGTCCAACCCGAGGCCGATCCTGACCAGGAGCGGATCGAGATTCCCGCCTTCCTGCGGCGCCAGGCAAACTGAATACGGACACAGTTCCGCAACGTAAGACCACCCTTGGGGTGGTCTTTTTCTTTTAAAAACAAAAGATTGGAATAAGATCGGCGGGGATCTGCCGGAATGTTTCAATGATGTTTCATTCAGTTACAAAGATTGAGTTGAGCCATGGACGGCGGAACATTACTTCGGATGCACCGGCACTGGGGATGGCCGGAGCCACGCTGAGAGGCCGCTTTTGCAACATACGCTGAGAACGCCAGTCACCTTCACCGGGGTCGGCCTGCATTCGGGCAAACCGGTCAGAATGGTGATCCGCCCGGCCGCTGCCGGCAGCGGCATCTGGTTCAAGCGGATCGATATCGCGCTCGGCGATACAATGATCCCGGCGCTCTACCATGCCGCCGAACAGACCCCGCTCTGTACCCGGCTGGTCAACGCCGCCGGTGTTTCGGTTTCCACCGTCGAACATGTCATGGCCGCGCTGGCGGGCTGCGGCGTGCACAATGCGCTGATCGAGATCGACGGGCCCGAGGCTCCGATCCTCGACGGCTCCGCTGCCCCCTTCGTGCGCGGCATCATGGCGCGTGGCCTGCGTGGACAGCTTGAGCCCATCCTCGCTTACCAGGTGCTTCGGCCGGTCACGGTCGAACGCGACGGGGCCCGCGCGACCCTGGCCCCGGCCGATCGCCTGATCATCGAATTTCACATCGACTTCGCCGATGCCGCCATCGGCCGCCAGAGCAAGCGGCTGGACATGGGCAACGGGTCTTTCGCGCGCGAGCTTTGCGACAGCCGCACCTTCTGCCGCTACGACGATGTCCAGCGCATGCACGAGAACGGGCTCGGGCTTGGCGGTACGCTGGAAAACGCCGTGGTTGTCGATGGCGACACCATCCTGACTCCGGGCGGGCTGCGTCACCGCGACGAGGCGGTCCGCCACAAGATGCTCGATGCGCTCGGCGATCTGGCGTTGGCCGGGGGGCCGCTGCTGGGCCACTACACCGGCGAGCGTGCGGGCCACACGCTGACCAACGCGCTGCTGCGCGCGCTCTTTGCCGCGCCCGATGCGGTGCGCCCGGTCCTGTGCGATCCGAGCATCTCCGCGCGGCTGCCCGGCAAGGGGCTGGCGTTGCACGAGATCCCCCAGGTCGCCTGAGCGCGCGGCCTGCCGCCAGGGCCATTGACCGGGGGCGTTTTAAGGCGTTTTGCACCGGAAATTATTGTGCTAGACCGATGCCCAAACGGGCGGAATGCCCGGCAAGATCGGTGAGGATTGGCAAGCATGATCGGCGGCAGGTCGGGAATCAGAGTCATCGGGGCGTTCATTCTGATGGCGGTTCTGGCCGCTTGCGGCAGCGGACCTGTGGACAGGTCGCAGAACCTCGACGGGTTCACGCCGGACCAGATCTACGAACGCGGAGAATTCGAACTGACCCGCGGACGCACCGGCGACGCGGCCTGGTATTTTTCCGAGATCGAGCGGATGTATCCCTATTCCTCCTGGGCCAAGCGGGCCCTGATCATGCAGGCCTTCTCGAATCACAAGGGGCAGGATTATCCCGAAAGCCGGGCCGCCGCGCAGCGCTACATCGATTTCTATCCCACCGACGAGGACGCCGCCTATGCCCAGTACCTGCTGGCACTGAGCTATTACGACCAGATCGACGAGGTCGGCCGCGACCAGGGCCTGACGTTCCAGGCGCTGCAGGCGCTGCGCACCGTGATCGAGGTTTATCCCGACAGCGAATACGCGACGCCCGCGATGCTGAAATTCGACCTCGCCTTCGACCACCTCGCGGCGAAGGAGATGGAGGTCGGCCGCTATTACCTGCGCAAGAAGCATTTTTCCTCGGCGGTCAACCGGTTCCGCGTTGTGGTTGAGGATTTCCAGACCACCACCCATACCGCCGAGGCGCTGCATCGTCTGGTCGAGGCCTATCTGTCGCTGGGTCTCACCGACGAGGCACAGACCGCCGGCGCGATCCTGGGCTACAACTACCAGGGCTCGGAGTGGTACGAGGACAGCTACAAGCTGCTGACCGAACGCGGTCTGAAGATGCGCAGCATCGGCAACAACTGGCTCAGCCAGATCTACCGCCAGTCGGTCAAGGGGCAATGGCTCTGAGCCCGATGCGGTCCATCCGGAAATGGGGCAGGGGCGATGCTGCGCTCGCTTGACATCCGAGACATGCTGATCATCGACCGGCTGGAGCTTGCGTTCCAGCCGGGGCTGAACGTGCTGACCGGCGAAACCGGCGCGGGCAAGTCGATCCTGCTCGATTCGCTGGGCTTCGTGCTGGGCTGGCGCGGCCGCGCCGCGCTGGTGCGCCAGGGCACCGATCAGGGCGAGGTGACGGCGGTGTTCGAACTGGCCCCCGGCCATGCCGCCCGCGCGGTGCTGGATGAGGCCGGTCTGCCGGTGGCGGACGAGTTGATCCTGCGCCGGATCAACACGGTGGATGGCCGCAAGACCGCCTGGGTCAACGACCGGCGCTGCTCCGGCGAGGTGCTGCGCGCGCTGTCCGACACGCTGGTGGAACTGCACGGCCAGCAGGATGATCGCGGTTTGCTGAACCCGCGCGGCCACCGCGCCATGCTGGACGCCTTCGCCGGTCTCGACGTGGCCGGCGTGCGCGCCGCCTGGCGTGCGCTCCAGGCGGTGAGAAAGGCGGTGGAGGAAACCCGGGCGGCGCTGGAGGCGGTGCGCGCGGAAGAGGATTTCCTGCGCCATTCGGTCGAGGAACTGGACCAGCTTGCACCGCAGCCGGGCGAGGACGCCGATCTCGACGCCGCCCGCCGCCGGATGCAGGGCGCCGAGCGGATCCGCGACGACGTGGCCCGCGCCTTTGCGCTGCTGGGCGGTAACGGGGCCGAGGGTACGATGGCCGAGGCGCTGCGCTGGCTCGAAGGGGTGACGCAGGAGGCGGGCGAGGCGCTGGAGGCGCCGATCGCCGCGCTTGGCCGGGCGATGATCGAACTGGGCGAGGCGCAGGACGGGGTGGAGCGCTGCCTGTCGGCGCTGGAGTTCAGCCCGGCCGATCTGGAACAGGCCGAGGAGCGGCTCTTTGAGATCCGCGCGCAGGCGCGCAAGCACGGGGTGCAACCGGATGATCTGGCGGGATTTGCCGACACGTTGCGCGCGCGGCTGGCGGCGCTGGATGCCGGCGAGAGCGACCTGGAGGACAAGCGCGCCGCGCTTGAGGCGGCGCAGGCGGCCTATGACGCCGCCGCCGGGGCACTTGGTGCGGCCCGCAGAGAGGCCGCGCAAAGGCTCGACGCGGCGGTGATGGCGGAACTGGCGCCGCTGAAGATGGAGCGTGCGGTGTTCGAAACCCACCTGTCGCCCGCTGACCCCGGGCCCGAGGGCACCGACGCGGTCGCCTTCACCGTCGCCACCAACCCCGGTGCGCCTGCGGGCCCGCTGAACAAGATCGCCTCCGGCGGCGAGCTCAGCCGCTTTCTGCTGGCGCTCAAGGTCTGCCTGCGCGGCAGCGACAGCGGCGTGACCATGATCTTCGACGAGATCGACCGCGGTGTCGGCGGCGCGACCGCCGATGCGGTCGGCCGCAGGCTGGCCGCGCTGGCCTCGGGCGGGCAGGTCCTGGTGGTCACCCATTCGCCGCAGGTGGCCGCCCGCGGCGCGCATCACTGGCGGGTCGAGAAACGGGTCGCCGAGGGGGTGACGCTCTCCACCGTGACCCCGCTG
>Ga0209475_10002490_pt1 | contig 18371 bp, 9 predicted proteins | sample tdDd471_FD_187128 | JGI IMG/M metagenome (GOLD analysis project Ga0209475, IMG submission 187128) | Marine sediment microbial communities from the Atlantic coast under amendment with organic carbon and nitrate - tdDd47.1 (SPAdes)... | ecosystem: Environmental > Aquatic > Marine > Coastal >... | reverse complement strand
AAAGATTCATACTCCTGAGGAAACACACATGGTAAAATATCAAATCAGTCACCTGGAACAGGAACTGCCTGACGAGCAGTTTATCCGGGTGCACAAATCATTTATAGTCTCGACTGAAAAAATCGCTTCCATCTCACCCCGTTCAGTTGGTATAGGCGAAGAAAAAATCCCAATTGGCAGGAATTACAAGGAGTTTGTGTTGAAGAGTTTGAAGTATTATAGCTAAGTCGTTAAGCGTTTTGTGTTAAGCGTTTGCCGTTGAGTTTACATCTCAACGAATTACATATTCTTGGAATATTTTGCAAATTTCCCCCAACAATAATTTTACTTTTCGGCAAATTCCCAACCAATGCTTTTAATTTCCTAACCTTTTTAAGTGATTATTGGACTTACATTGTGTCAAAACTTTGTAGGCCTGCGAGGCTTCAAACTTATCAGAGTTTGCATAAGGAGATCGAAAAAAGTCAGTTTACAACTTATCCCAATTGAAAAAGTGTATCAGCGAACAAAAAACAAAAGAGTTTGAAATGAATGACTAAATTTGAACTTCCTTTTCATCATTTTACGAATTAAACTGAATCATGAATAATAACGACTTCCGGAAGCATGGCCATGACCTGATTGATTGGATGGCTGATTTTTTTGAAAACGTAGATCAACTACCGGTAAAATCAAAGGTAAAACCTCGCGAAATATTTAATCAGATTCCGGATAATGCACCGGAAAATCCGGAAGATTTTAATAGCCTGATGGATGATTTCAACAACATCATTATTCCCGGAATGACCCACTGGCAACACACGGGTTGGCATGCCTATTTTACAGCCAACAATAGTTATCCGTCCATCCTGGCCGAAATGTTGACTTCAACGCTTGGTGCGCAATGCATGAGTTGGCTGACATCCCCTGCTGCCACTGAACTGGAAGAAAAGGTGATGAACTGGACTGCAAAAATGATAGGCTTACCTGACCACTTTGACGGGGTGATCCAGGATACGGCCTCAACAGCAACACTGGTTTCGTTACTTACTGCCCGTGAAAAAGCCTCAGGCCTTGGCATTAATGAGGATGGCCTTTACGACCGCGGCCCTTACACCATCTATTGCTCCACCGAAGCCCATTCATCCATCGAAAGGGCTGTGAAAATTGCCGGATTTGGAAAAGAATATCTTCGGAAAATTGAAGTTGACGATCAATTTGCATTGATACCGGATGCCTTGGAAAAAGCCATAGTTAAGGATGTCCAGAATGGATATGAACCTCTGGCGGTCGTTGCTGCTATCGGCACAACTGGATCAACCGCTATCGATCCTTTAAAGCCAATTGGCGAAATCTGTAAAAAATATAAGCTCTGGCTACATGTGGATGCTGCCTGGGCAGGCACCGCACTGCTACTCCCTGAAATGCGCTGGATGATAGATGGCATCGAACAGGTGGATTCCTTTGTTTTTAATCCACATAAGTGGATGTTTACCAATTTCGATGCCAGTGCTTACTTTGTAAAAGATAAAGGTGCCTTGATCCAGACTTTTGAAATCCTTCCCGAATACCTCAAAACAAAAGAAGGCAGAGCAGTAAATAATTACCGTGACTGGGGCATTCAACTGGGACGACGCTTCAGGGCATTGAAACTTTGGTTTGTGATCCGGTCGTTTGGTGTGAAGGGTTTGCAGGAAAAAGTGGGGAACCATATCAAATGGGCCAATGATTTTGCCTCATGGATTGAAAAAGAAGAGCACTTCGAATTACTTGCCCCCCACCCCCTGGCAACGGTATGTTTCAGGTTGCATCCGGCAACCATCGATGACGAAGAGAAGTTAAATGATTTGAATGCTACGCTGCTCGATAAGGTCAACAAATCAGAAAAGATATTCCTTACCCATACCAAACTCAACGGGAAATATACCTTGAGGTTTGTGGTAGGTCAGACTCGTACAGAATTTTATCATATTGATAAAGCGTTTCAAATCATCCGGGGTAGTGCTAAAAATATTAATAAATCCTAATATTTGTATAAGTTTCTTGAAGTTAAAGCAAATAAAATTGAAAAAATAAATCCCTTTTTTCAGTTTTATTTCATACTGTAAATCAAATCAATGCTTTAACTTAATATCTCTCTCCAGCTCTTCTCGATGAGAAAAAATAGTTGGCCATTAAACAAAATCACTTTAAAGAGGTTACACATATTAATATGTCTTTTAGTATATGTGTAATTATTTTTATTGCACATCACTTCCAGTCATTCGTCAATCAATTTTAATCTAATCCTAAAAATCTGCTTATGAAAAATTTTACGCTTTTTTTAGTAGCCATTTCATTTAGCATTGTCAGCCTGGCACAAACTCCGGGTGGCATCAATTACCAAACCGTCATCAGGGATGGCAATGGCAATGAACTTGCCAATATTTCAATGTCTCTTCAAATGAGTATTCGAATTGGAGCCCCAAACGGTGATATAATTTATGTAGAAACCCACGATGTAACTTCCAACTCCTGGGGCCTGGTGAATTTGGTTGTTGGAAATGGAGCCGTACAATCCGGAAACTTTTCTGATATCAATTGGGGCTCAGGCGAAAAGTACCTCGAAACAGCCATTGATACAGATGGGCAGGGTAATTACACTATCCTGGGTGTGACGCAGTTTTTAAGTGTTCCTTACTCATTGCATGCAGCCAACGGTATGCATAGTATGACAACCGAGCAGCGTGACGCGATTGAAAATCCTCCGCTTGGGATGGCAATCTTCAACATCACCACCAATTGCCTGAACTATTTCAATGGCTATGGTTGGTACGAAACCTGTGGTGATTGTACACCCATGCCTTCGCCATCTGATGCCGGGCCGGATCAGTATTTTTCTGATGCTACTACCGCCACAACACTTGATGCAAACACTCCTGAATATGGTATAGGAATCTGGAGCGTGGATGCCGGAAGCGGAGGTGTTTTCGAAGACCTTAATGATCCGAATACATTATTCACCGGAGAAGGCTGCCAGGTTTATGAATTAAAATGGACCATTACCAGCCCGTGTGGGGCAAGCGAAGATTTGGTTAGCATAGAATTTGATACTCCGCCATCGGCTGCCAATGCAGGACAAGATCAGATTTTTAATGATGCAACGGTTTCAACAAATCTTGAAGGAAGTACTCCTGAAGTTGGAACAGGAACATGGAGTGTCGATTTTGGAAATGGTGGAAGTTTTGATGATGCAAATAATCCGACAGCTTTATTTACTGGAAATCCTTGTGAATCCTATAATTTAAAATGGACTATTTCGAATGCCTGTGGGTCAAGCCAAGATATGGTTGACATCACATTTAATACGCCGCCGACAACAGCTGATGCAGGGCCTGATCAAACATTTAATGACGAAACGACTTCGACTAACCTTGAAGGAAACACCGCATTGCTGGGCACCGGAACCTGGGGCATTGAAGCCGGGACCGGTGGATCATTTGCTGATGTAACTGATCCCACTTCGCTTTTTACCGGCGCTCCATGTGAAACCTACACTTTGAAGTGGACAATTATGAATGCTTGTGGATCGAGTGAAGATATAGTTGACATTATATTCAATACGCCACCAACAGATGCAGACGCGGGAGTGGATCAAACATTTAACGATGAAACCACTTCAACCATGCTCGAAGGAAACACCCCACTGCTGGGCACCGGAACCTGGAGTATCGAGGTCGGAACCGGCGGAACGTTTGCTGATATTTCTGATCCTACAACACTGTTTACAGGCGATCCCTGTGAAAGCTACACCTTGAAGTGGACAATCTTGAATGCCTGTGGGTTGAGCGAAGATATGGTTGATATCATATTCAATACACCCCCAACAACAGCCGATGCAGGACCTGATCAATTAGATGTTGTAGGAACAGCAACAACTTTAGCAGCCAACACGCCTGAAGTTGGTACAGGTGAATGGAGCATACTTTCAGGTACTGGTGGAAATATTTCCGAACCCGGAAATCCGGCCAGTGTATTTACCGGATCTGAAGGAATCACATATGAACTACAATGGATGATCTCTAACAATTGTGGTTCAAGTACTGATAATGTACTGATCAGTTTTGCCGGAGGTGGTGGCGACTGGACATGCGGCGAGACATTTACTGATACTAGAGATATGCAGGAATACGAAACTGTTGTTATTGGTGACCAGTGCTGGATGGCTGAAAACCTCAACATTGGAACCATGGTAACAGGTGATCAAACTGACAACAGCACTATCGAAAAATGGTGCACCAGTGGTATTGAAGAAAACTGCGACTTGTATGGAGGAAAATACATGTGGGATGAAATGATGCAATACGTAACTACCGAAGGCACCCAGGGCATCTGCCCCGATGGATGGTACGTGGCTACTGATGGTGATTGGACAATCCTTACAGATCATTTGGGTGGCCTAAGCGTAGCAGGTGGTGAATTAAAGAGCACGCGCACCGATCCTGACCCACACCCAAGATGGAACAGCCCCAACACTGGTGCCACCAACAGCAGTGGCTTTAGTGCCTTACCCGCAGGAGTCAGCCAGGCATCAAATCGTGTTGGATCTCATAATTACCTGTGGACTTCATCCATAGGAGATCAAAGCGGACAAAGATGGGCTCGTCTCATGTATAATTCTTACTCAATTGTAGACCGTTATGACGATGTTCCAAGCTTTGGTTTTTCTGTACGTTGTATCATATCAGGTTATGTACCGGTTAATCAAGCACCTGAAGTACCTGCTTCACCTACCCCAGAAGACGGTGCTACAAACCAAACCATCGAAGGTTTATCACTTTCATGGACATGCACAGATCCCGAAGGAGATCCTTTAACTTATGATGTTTATTTTGGAACTGAAAATCCTCCAGCACAGGTTTCAACCGGCCAAAGTGAAACAAGTTATGAACCCGGTACCCTGGAGTACAACACCCAGTACTTCTGGAAAATCGTTGCTTACGACGAGCCTGGTAAGGGCAATTCCACCGAAGGTCCGGTTTGGAGTTTTACAACTGAAGAAGAACCTGCACCATTTGCCTGTGGAGAACCAATAACAGATTCACGTGATGGACAAACGTACGAAACCGTGCTTATTGGCGAACAGTGCTGGATGGCCGAGAACCTGAATATCGGAACAAGGATTGATGGAGTTTCAGACCAATCAAACGACGGAACCATAGAAAAATATTGCTACAATAATGACCCTGCAAACTGTGAAACTTATGGTGGATTGTACCAATGGGATGAAATGATGCAATACAATACTACCGAAAGTGTACAAGGTATTTGCCCTGATGGTTGGGTTTTGCCAACAGATGAGGAGTGGAAAATGATGGAGGGTGCGGTTGATAGTCAGTATGGCTATCCCGATCCTGAATGGGATGGAACTGGATACAGAGGAACCGACGTAGCTACCAATCTGAAATCAGCCACTGGTTGGAATGGAAATGATTCTTTTGGTTTTTCAGCTCTGCCTGGAGGTAATCGAAATAATATGGGGGATTTTACTAATGAGAATGCCATCGGCTACTGGTGGTCATCATCGCAGACCTCTGCATCAAATGCATATGGCCGTTACATTTACAATACCAATGCTAAGGTATTTCGTAACAGTTTCATTAAACCATATGGTTGGTCAGTGCGTTGTATTAAATCAGATAATGTGCCTATAAATCAACCACCTAATGCACCATCATCTCCAAACCCGGAAGATGGCGCAACCAATCAAACCATCGAAGGTACAACCCTTTTATGGACCTGCACCGATCCCGAAGGTGATCCCTTAACTTTTGATGTTTATTTCGGAACATCCAATCCACCATTACAGGTTTCAACAGGTCAAAGCGAAACTACATACGATCCGGGAACACTGGCATACAACACCCAGTATTTCTGGAAAATTATTGCCCATGATGACCAGGGAAATTCAACCGAAGGTGCAGTGTGGAGTTTTTCAACTGATGAAGAATCTGTAACTTTTGCCTGTGGCGAGGTTTTGACTGATAACCGTGATGGAAATACCTATCAAACTGTTCAGATTGGCAATCAATGCTGGATGGCTGAGAACCTTGCATTCCTGCCTGATGTCAGTGCTTCAGGTTTGGGTAGTCAAATAGATCCTCATTATTATGTTTGTGATTATCATGGAAGTGATACTGCAGGTGCCAAAGCAACTGAAAATTTCCAAAATTATGGTGTATTATATAATTATCCAGCAGCAATTATGTCATGTCCTACAGGATGGAAATTGCCTTCATATGAAGATTGGGACTTGCTGGTGCATTACGTGGGAGTGGAGCATACACTAGTTGGTCAAAATTTGAAAAGTACCAGAACAGATCCAGACCCACATCCAAGATGGAACTACCCAAATCAGGCAAACAATATAAGTGGATTTACCGGGTTCCCAGGTGGTTTAAGGGCCTATGGAGATTATAACGGATTGGGGGGTTCTGGTTTCTGGTGGTCCTCAACTATATCTCCAACAAATCCAACAATTGCTGCTTATTCGAGAACACTCACACATGGTACTTATTCATTAGGTAACACACTATACCTTAAAGATCATGGTTTAAGCGTACGTTGCCTTGTGGATTATCTATATAATTATCCACCTGAGACACCTAGTAATCCATATCCAATAGATGGATCTTTAGACCAGCCAACGGCTGGATTAACAATTAGTTGGGACTGCACAGATCCTGAGAATGACCCATTAACCTATGATATCTATTTAGGAACAGATAACCCTCCGGCCCTCTTGGTGACTGGTCATGCGGGAACAAGTCATGAACTGGAAACATTGCAAGACACTACTCTTTATTACTGGAAGGTTGTTGCCTATGATGACCATGATAACTTTGCTAATGGTCCTGTATGGAATTTCACAACACTTTATGATCCAATTAATTTTGGTTGTGGTGATCAATTATTGGATGTAAGGGATGGTCAATCATATGCAACCGTTCAAATAGGAGACCAATGCTGGATGGCAGAGAATTTAAATATAGGAACTCGAATCAATGGAGGAGTTCCAATGACCAATAATGGAATCATTGAAAAAAACTGCTATTTTAATATTGAGTCAAACTGTGATACATATGGAGGCCTGTATCAATGGAATGAAATGATGCAATATACCACCAGTGAAGGCATACAGGGAATTTGTCCTTATGGTTGGTATATACCAACTGATGATGATTGGAAAATTTTAGAAGGTACAGTAGATAGCCAATATAATGTTGGAGATCCTATCTGGAGTACTCCGGGTCAGGGATGGCGAGGTACTGATGTGGGGCTCAATTTAAAATCAACTTCAGGCTGGGATTACAATGGCAATGGTCAAGATTTGTTTGGTTTTAGGGCATTACCCGTTGGTTGGGTCAATTATGGTGGCATTTTTGCAAGAATAGATGAAGATGCTTTCTTTTCCACGTCAACTGAAAGCTCGAGCGGTAGTAGCGCCTTTGGTAGATGGCTCAATTACGACTATGACCAATCTTATCGTCAAACTCCTGGTAAAGTTTATGCTCAGTCGATCCGTTGCATTAAATCAGATATCAATCCATCGATTCAACCATCCACACCATATTCACCGAGCCCTGCAGATGGTACTTCAAACCAAATGGTTGAGGGGACAATTTATTCATGGACCTGTACTCACCCGCAAGGCAATCCGTTGACTTATGATGTATACTCTGGAACAGAAAATCCTCCGGCTCAAATTGCTACCGGACAAAGTGAAACAACCTACGAACCAGGAACATTACAATACAATACCACTTATTTCTGGAAAATCATTGCCCATGATGATTTGGGCAACTCCACAGAAGGACCGGTTTGGAGTTTTGTTACGGAACCTTTAGTAAACCAGGCTCCGAATCCACCAACGACACCAAGTCCTGAAGATGGCGCCACAAATCAAACCATCGAAGGAACCTCGCTTTCCTGGACATGCTCAGATCCTGAAAGCGATCCTTTAACTTATGATGTTTATTTTGGCACTGAGAATCCTCCAGCACAGGTGGCTACCGGACAAAGTGAATCTACTTATGATCCGGGAACACTGGCATACAACACTCAATATTTTTGGAAAGTAGTAGCTTATGATGACCAGGGAAATTCAACTGAAGGATCAGTTTGGAGTTTTTCAACGATGGAAGAAACTGCTGCCTTTGCCTGCGGTGAGGTTATGACTGATACCCGGGATGGCAACACCTATGAAACAGTTCAAATTGGTGAACAGTGCTGGATGGCTCAGGACGTGGCATGGTTACCTAGTGTTAGCCCGGCTTCAAGTGGTAGTATTAACGATCCTCATTACTATGTCTATGGCTATCAGGGAACAGATGTTATCGAGGCGAAAGCAACAAGTAATTATCAAACATACGGAACTTTGTACAACTGGTCAGCTATGATGAACGGCCAGGATAGCAGCAGCAGTGTACCAAGTGGTGTTAAGGGGGTATGCCCTGAGGGCTGGCATGTACCCAGTGATGAGGAATGGAAGATGCTGGAGGGCTCGGCTGATAGCCAGTATGGATATCCTGATCCGGAATGGGACGGATTATCATGGCGTGGTAGTGATGTAGCTGGAAACCTTAAAGAAGCAGGAACCAGCCATTGGTTTTCACCAAATACCGATGCAACAAATAGCAGTGGATTTACTTCGCTTCCAAGTGGTAACCGCACATGGAATGGCAGCTTTTCAAATTTAAGCTATATTGGGTTTTATTGGACAACTACAGAAATCATCGGTAATAGTGACAATGCCTGGTTTCGATACCTTCAATACAATAAAACCGAGTCATTGAGAAGTGACAATTATTCTAAAGCCTATGCATTGTCTGTCAGATGTATCTTAAATGAGGGACAGGAAAATCTTCCACCATCATCTCCTTCCTCTCCAAACCCTGAAGATGGCGCAATGAACCAAACCATTGAAGGAACAACGCTTTCATGGACCAGCTCAGATCCAGAGAACGACCCTTTGACTTATGATGTTTATTTTGGAGCTGATAATCCCCCAGTACAGGTTTCAGCCGGGCAAAGCGAAACTACCTATGATCCCGGAACACTTCAATTAAACAATCAGTATTTCTGGAAAGTTGTTGCTCATGACGATCAGGGAAATTCAACTGAAGGATCAGTATGGAGTTTTACAACTGAAGAAGAACCAGCTACCTTTGCGTGTGGTGATATGCTTGTAGATTCCCGCGATGATCAACAATACACAACCGTACAAATTGGCGACCAGTGCTGGATGGCTGAAAATTTGAATATTGGAAACAGGATAAATGGTAGTATAGACCAAACAGATAATGCTTTAGACGAAAAATATTGCTATAATGATAATGAATCTAATTGTGAAACTTTCGGTGGGCTATATCAGTGGAATGAAATGATGCAATATGTTACTGATGACGGGGTCCAAGGTATTTGTCCTGATGGATGGCATGTACCTACAGATGAGCAGTGGAAAATCCTGGAAGGAACTGTGGATAGCCAATTTGGTGTTACTCACGATGAGTGGGATGGATCCGCTTTTCGTGGGTATGATGTTGGATACAATCTAAAATCAACCTCAGGTTGGAACAATAATGGTAATGGAAATGATATGTTTGGATTTGGAGCAAAACCTGCTGGTTTATCACTATCAGGTACATTTCATAACTTTGGAAGTAATGCACATTTTCACACCTCAGCTCATAATTCAACAAATCCGTGGAATAGGGTTCTCATGTTCGACAATGATGAATCCTATCGTGGTAATGTACTTGTTAATGATGATGCTAATTCTGTACGTTGTATTAAAGGTTAAGGAATATGAGTAATAGATTGATAAAAACAAACTATTTGAATCAATTACCTTTAATATTTGACACCCATTTCTAAACCTACTATGTGGAACTTTCCAAGTTAAAAAAAAACAATTTTTGGAACAAATTGCATCAAATGAAATTTTACCAATACTTATTGACGACTTCGCAAATAGAATTGACGGGAATATAGATAACTCCGTTTAGTTTGCGTATTTGGAAACTGGACATGTCACATTAGGAAACTAGTATTAGGGATGCCATCCTCTCATTCTTCAGGGTTTGCATTCCTGCAGCCAGGGTTTCCAGCCCTTTGCGAATCTACTCCTTATTCCCTTATACACCCTATAGCCCATTTTTCCTTTTCCCAAATCTTTTCATCGAAAAAATCCTGCTCTTCATCGAAATAATTTTAAATTTGAACGCAGCGCATGTTTCTTTGCCGGACAAACTATAAAATAAATCATCATGAAGACAAAACATGCTTTCATCGTAGCAGGACTATTCCTCCTTTTCCTCTCGGGTTGTATCCCGTCCATTCATCCATTGTACACCGAAGAAGATATTGTTTTTAAACCTGAGTTGCTGGGATCATGGAATGAAGGTGACGCGAAATGGGTTTTCGAACAAAGGGGAGAAAATGCTTATCTTTTAAAATATTACGAAAAAGAGAATTTCTTTATTGAAACATCTACATACTCCGATTTCGATGTCACCCTGGTAAAATTGGGTGATGAATATTACCTCGACTTTTACCCGGGAGAAAACGATCAGTTGGATTTTTCATCACTGCTCATTTCCACGCTATTGCCGGTACATATTTTTGCAAAAGTAGATTTCGTGGATGAAGGAGTTGAAATCAGTTTCTTTGACCTGGACTGGTTGGAAGAATTATTGAATGAAAACCGCATAAGGATTGCGCATGAAAAAACATCCGAATATTTTGTTTTGACTGCATCAACGGAAGAATTACAAAAATTTGTTACCAAATACTCTGATGTTAAAGATGCCTATAATGACCCATCACTTCTTGAAAGAATAGTTGAATAATATGCCAGCTGGAGAAAAAATAATGAAGCCTCGATTAAGGGCAGTTATGGAGCACCTGGGATTCTGGGTGTTCTCATTTTTCATATTATTGTTGATACTTAAACAGCCCGGGGGAATCCACACCATTGATTTCATTTACACGCTGATATTCTTTTTTAGCATTGTCCCGATGGTTTATATAAACATTGCTGGTACAATTCCCCGGTTATTGAAAAAAGGGAAAAATTTATCATTTGTAATTTCTTCAGGTACACTGATCGTTGCCGCCGCCTCTTTTAATTATTTCCTTTTCAATTACCTTGCAGATTTTATTTTCCGGGGCTATTATTTCGTTTCTTACTTCAGCTTTGCAGAAATCATTATTATCCACCTGATTTTTCTAATCCTTACCACGCTATTGTCCATGTCAAAGGATTGGTTTGCATTGCTTGAATCTCAAAGAAGAATTGCTGTTCTTGAGAAAGAAAAGAAAGAAGCTGAATTGGATATTTTAAAAGGACAGGTAAACCCTCATTTTCTTTTTAACACTTTAAACAACCTATACTCACTTGCGCAAAAGAAGTCAGAGTTAACTTCAGATATGATTTTAAAACTATCGGATTTGATGCGTTATGTACTGTACGAAACCACTTCCGATTTTGTTGAGTTAAAAGATGAAATCGCATTTATTGAAAACTATATTAATCTTCAAAAGCTTCGGACAAATAACCCAGGTGCAGTTGTTTTTAATTCTCCAAATCAAGTGGGTCATTTAAAAATCGCACCTTTGATTCTGATTCATTTTGTTGAAAACTGTTTCAAACATGGATTAAAAGGTGACACGCAAAATGCTTTTGTGAAAATTGATTTGAAAGTGCAGAATGGAATACTTGATTTTGCAACGGAAAATAATATCGGGATCTTGGACGAACCTGAAAAAAACAAACCAAGTGGCAAAGGCTTGATAAATGCCAAAAAACGTTTGGATTTGATTTACGGTGAAAAATACGAACTGGATTTGATTGCAGATAAAAATGTTTTCAACGTACACCTAAATATCGATTTGAAATGAAAATATCATGCATCATTGTTGATGATGAACCTTTATCCCAGGATGTACTGCTTAAGTACATTGCTGAAATGCCACAATTGGAGGTAAAGGCCGTGCTGGACAATGCCATCCATGCTATGGACTATCTTAATCAACATGAGGTTGATGTTGTTTTTCTTGATATCAATATGCCCAAATTGTCGGGGGTTAATCTTGTGAAATCCCTGGTGAATCCCCCATTAATTGTATTTACTACTGCCTACCCTCAATTTGCTGTGGAAGGGTTTGAACTGGATGCAACGGACTATTTACTCAAACCATTTTCCTTCGAGCGTTTCCTGAAAGCTGTGAACAAAGTTTCAGATAAACTATCGAAAATGGAAAATGGAAAACCGGAGCAAAGCTACCTTGTAATTAAAGCCGATAAAAAACTTCACCGCATCCGGCAGGATGAGATTATGTTTATTGAGTCGGCGGGAGATTATGTAAAGATATTTTTTGAAGGTAAGGTGATCGTTGCACATGAGACTTTGAAAAACCTGGAACGAAATCTACCACAGGAACAATTTTTCCGTGTACACCGTTCCTTTATTATTGCACTCAACAAAATCGTTTTTATCGAAGGAAATCAACTAAAAATTGCCGACAAGATGATCCCCGTTTCACCGGATAAAAAGGGGGCGTTGCTTGGGTTGATCCAAAAGGGATAAGTTTCTCTTTTATCCTTTGCCCTTTTTCTCATAACAGATTGCTTCGTCACTTCATCCCTCGCAAAGTCATTTTAATAAACTGATATTGCGAGCTGAGCGAAGCAATCTGCTTCCATTTGGTAATAACCTTTTTAATTCCTTCCCCTACTACTTTAAATTCTCCAACAAAAAGTTCGTCATTTTTTTATAGAGATGAAAGCGGGTATTTCTACCTGTGTAGATGCCGTGGTTTGAATTCGGATAAACCATAAACTCAAAATCTTTATCTGCAGCAACCAGGGCAGTTGCAAAATCGTAAGTATTTTGTGGATGTACGTTATCATCTGTCATACCATGAATCAGGAGGAATTTACCTTCAAGCTTTTCAGCATGATTGATGGGTGAATTATCATCATAACCATCCGGGTTTTCCTGTGGCGTGCGCATAAATCGCTCGGTGTAAATGTTGTCGTAATAACGCCATGTAGTAACCGGTGCCACCGCAATTCCCACATCAAATACTTCGGCACCTTTGGTCATACACAAGGCTGACATATATCCGCCATAGCTCCAGCCAAAAATTCCAATTTTATCGCCATCAACATAAGGAAGGCTTTGGAGATACTTCCCTGCTTCCACCAGGTCGATGGTTTCGTATTTTCCCAATTGCTGGTAAGTAATTTTTTTAAATTCTTCCCCTCTGGCACCGGATCCGCGTGAATCCACCGAAACAATCATAATGCCTTCCTGGGCAAGGTATTGATTCCACATGCTGCCTCTGCCAAAACTATTGCGAACGGTCTGTGAACCCGGCCCACCATAGATATCAAAAAGTACAGGATACTTTTTATTGGGATCGAAATCGAAAGGCATGATTTTCCATCCATTCAATTCGATGCCTTCAGAAGTGGTAAAAGTAAAAAGCTCCTTTGGTGATAAAGGATATTCAGCCAGGGTTTCTCTGAGTTTTTGATTGTCTTCCAAAACACGGATAAGTTTACCATTTTTTCCGTAGTTCACTGTATAAACCGAGGGCGTTTTGGCATCAGACCATGTTTTGATAAAATACTTATAGTTCCTGCTAAATCTGGCAGAATTTGATCCGGCTTCGGGTGTCAATTCTTTCTTGCCTTTTCCGTTAAAGCCAATAGAATAAACATTTCGATCCATCGGTGACACTTCAGCCGACTGGTAATAAATTCTTTCTTTGTCCTGGTCTACGCCGATCAAATCAGTAACGTCCCAATTGCCGCTGGTGATCTGCTGCAATTCCTGGTTTTCAATATTAAAAAGATAAATATGATTGTAGCCACTCTGTTCACTGTTCAGGATCATCCTGTCACCATCCTTTAAAAAAGTAATATTATCGTAGTTTCCATCTTCAATATAATATTTGTTTTCCTCGGTATATATAACTTTGGATGAACCTGAGGTAGCATCAGAAAACAGCAGTTCGAGTTTATTTTGCAAACGGTTCAACCTGTAAATTGCCAGTTGATTTTCAACGGGTGTCCACCTGATGCGTGGAATATATTGATCAGTTTCGTCGCCAATATCCATGGGTATAGTTTTTCCGGATTTCAGATCATATACCAGAACAGTTACAACAGAATTATCTTCACCTGCTTTTGGGTATTTATAGCTGTGTTCTTCCGGATATAGCTCCCCGTAATAGGTAAGGGTCCATTCCTTTACATCAGATTCATCAAAACGCATGAAGGCAATTTTATCACCTTCGGGCGACCAGTGAAAACCTTTAACCAGTGACAATTCTTCTTCATACACCCAATCGGTTGTTCCATTGATGATGTGGCGGTCCTTTCCGTCAAAGGTGATTTGTTTTTCTTCTCCGGTTTGAAGGTCTGTGATAAAAATATTGTTTTCCCTGACGAACGCTACCTTTGACACATCCGGCGAAAAATCAGCCAGCCTTTGCTTACCGTTTCCTGATAGAGCTGTCAACTTACGGGTTTCACGATCAAAAATAAAATAGTTCGATTTTGATGATCTGCGATAAATTGATTCGGTTTCTGTGGGGAATAAAATTTTTGATTCGTCTTTGCTGAACCTATAGCCATTCAGTGAAATCGGTAGAGTATCTCCTTTGGGAATTAATTCGTCCGTAGTAACAATTACATCAACAAAATCACCGGTTTTGTAACTGTACACATTCAATGAATCGGATTGAACTTTAGAAAAATGCTCACCATTGTTCAAAGGCGATATGCCACGAACACCCCTTGGGTAAAACTTATACCCTTTCATCACCAGATCGAGGGTGAGTTTTTCCTGACTCTCCTCTTGAGCCCAGGCAGAGTTGGTTAGGTTTACAAGTAGAATTGTTACTAATAGGATGGAAAATAGTTTCTTCATTTTAGTAGTTTTAAATGTTTAAGTTGTGCTTAAAATCCCAGATATAAAAAATGGACATCAAAAATGTCCATTTTATAAAAGTTCGTGGGGCGTACTGGAATCGAACCAGTGACCTCTTGCCTGTCAAGAATGATTTATTAGTTTCTTGTAATTATCATATTTTTTCATTTTACCTCTGCATCCCTTTATTGACAGTGCTTATTGTTAATAAGTATTTTCACTTATTTCTTTTATTATTCCTTTATTTTCTACTTTTGTTTACACTATGTTTACACCAGATAGAATATTTTAATATGGCAACAATAAAAATTATCCATTACACAAGTAAGAAATACAAAGACAAAACCAGCCCTGTTTTATTGAGGCTAACTATACAACGCAAGATAAGAAATTTTAGTCTTCCGGATAATTATACCTGTCTGCCAAGACAATGGGATAAGCGGAATAGTAGGTTTAATTTCAGATATCCAAATTATGATGATGCGAATACAAGATTGACAGAGGCTTATGCAAAAGCTGAAAACATTATTAGGAGTTTGAATAGGAAGAACAATGATGAAGGCTTTACACATGACGAATTTGCGGAGTTATTTAAGAAAAAAAGCAACAAGCTTTATTTGCTTCAATATTTTGATCAAAGAATTAAGCGGATAGCAGAGGTAGGAAGCGCTGGAAATGCGGCTGTATATTTAGATTCAAAGAAACAGTTTGAAATTTTTTTTGAAACTGATCTTGAAATGTCGAAAGTAACACTTAAACAGCTTAATTTGTACGTTGAAAAGTGTTATAAAAAAGGCCTAAAGGATACTACGATTCATGCAAGGTTAAGGACACTTAGAGCGCTGTTTAATATAGCGAAAAAGGAGGAAGGATTAGAGAATTATCCTTTTGAAGCTTTTAATTGGAAGCAATTTAACTTGAAAACCGAAAAGCGTGCACTATCTAAGGGAGATGTTTGCAAGATAAGAGATTTTAATTTAGAATCCGATTCTACACTATTTGATGCTAAAAACTATTGGTTGCTTTCATTATACTGTGCTGGTCTTAACTTTTCTGATCATGCAAAACTTGAAGCGGCAAACATCATTTCTGAAGAAGGTGATAAAACATTGGTTTATGTTAGGTCTAAAACAAAGAAAACTCTAAAGATTCCATTAATCGAACAAGCCTTGGAAATCCTAAACTACTATCTTAACCAAAATTATGGTAAGAAATACATATTCCCGATACTTGATCCAGATGTTCATCAAACACCCCATCAAATTAATACACGAATTAAAACTGCCTTGAAAAAATATAATGGTGAACTAAATGAATTTGCATTGAAGGTTGGAATCGAGAAACACCTCACAAGCTATGTAGCAAGACATAGTTTTGCCACAATTTTGAAGAAGGAATTAGTTTCAACGGATTTGATATCTGAATTACTGGGTCATCATGAAGGACCAATTTCAACTCAAATTTATTTGGATGAATATACATATTCTCAAAAAGCAGACGCTATAAGAAAACTATTGTAGAATGAAATCAGAAGAAATAAAACCAATAGTTACCTCTCTAACAGATCAAATAGTAGAAATCCTTATTAGGTATTGTCCTGAAGTTAAAAATCATTATGCTATTACCCAACCCAGTTTCCCTGGAATCAATATACTATTTAATAAAGTGCTATCATTTAAAGACCTGATGTCAGATCATGAAATCGGCTACTTGTTTGACATATCCAAGGATGCAGTAAATAATTTCACGCTACAGTTGAATAGTAAAACCTTGGCAACATGTTTTGTATTTATTAATGATGAAAAAGAAGCGAATCATCCATTGTTAGAAGAGTATAACAATTTCGTTTATAATGAATGTACTGTTAATGGTCTACATTGTTTCGGTTATCCATTCGATTATTTGATAACGGATAAGCAAATTGATGGCTTTACCCCTAATACGTATTTAAAATTCTTTGCAAAAAGAGATATCCACGATGAAATTGATATATGGGAATTAGATAAGCCCGGACTGAGGGATGCAATAATCAGAGATGGCTTTAAAATCTATAGGAATTTGATAGTTGATGAAGTTAATAAAAAGGTTGGAAAAGGAAAAATTTATGATATAATCCAAGAAATCCGACAAGAATTTACACGATACTCTAAAGAAATTTTACCGAAATATGACAGGTTAATGGAGAACTTTTGCTCGATTAATAAATTATTGGGAAATGAAGTCAAAAGAAGAAAGCGTATTGGTTTGGCCTGTTATCTCCATTTACCCTTTGATTCAAGGATTAATAACGAGGTTATTGATTTTCTTTACAGATCTTTAAATGACAAATGCTTCAGTTCAACGAAGGATAATTTCAAATCCGTTTTTAGTTATGAAGAAACTGTTCCGATTCAATGGAAAATGGGACTCAATATGTTTGTAAAATTATTCATAGGTTTCGAAAATTTGGCGATTGATGGAATCCCAAAGAGCTTTAAAGGCTTAATCGTAAATCGGAAAGATCAGTTTTTAGCAATATCTAAGTGCTTTGATTTCAAAAATAAACCAAAAAAAGAAATGCATGAGTACATCAGTTCCAAAAACAGTCAGTGGTCCAATGCTACTCCACATGAGATTCGAAAACTGTGGCCTTTATTTGAAGATCTGAAGAAATGGTATAAAGATTAAAACCTTTTTATACCATTTTAAACATACTTTCCCCATTTCCTTTGCTGCATGAACAAATAATTGCAACAATGGAACATACTGAAATTTTAAACACAATTAAAGAAGTTAGAGAAAGCCAGCAAAAAATTGAAACTTTGCTGCTTTCGCAGAAACCTGTCCTTAACTTCGAAGAACTTGCCGAGTACTCCGGCTTTTCAAAATCATTTCTTTACAAACTTTCAATGGATAGTAAAATCCCTGGTGCTTACAAACCCACCGGGAAACAATGGTTTTTTGAGAGGAAGGAGATCGATCAATGGTTGCTTTCAAATAAGCCCCTTACACAATAATGGCTTATGAAGAATGAACCTATAAGCCCAGAATCAATTATGAATCATGCAGATGGTAATTTGGAGCTTTTAGAAAACTCCTTTCCTGTATCTGCGTTTCCAAAAGCGGTTCAGGAAATTATTCTGGCAACAAATCAATATTTAAAATTCCCTATTGATTTTATCGGTGCGAGCATTCTTTTTGCAGCAAGTATAGCAATTGGTAGCACCAATAAGGTTAAGGTGATGAACTCATGGGTAGAGATTACAACAATGTACATTGCCTTAGTCGGTCGGCCTGGAAGCAATAAAACACATCCACTGCGCTTTGCGATTAATCCAATTCTGAAGCAGGATAAGGAATCATATCTTAAGTTCAAAGCTGAAAAAACAGAATATGAAAAAGCTATCAAAGATGAAACATTGGAGGAGTTAA
>Ga0209475_10002488_pt1 | contig 18390 bp, 15 predicted proteins | sample tdDd471_FD_187128 | JGI IMG/M metagenome (GOLD analysis project Ga0209475, IMG submission 187128) | Marine sediment microbial communities from the Atlantic coast under amendment with organic carbon and nitrate - tdDd47.1 (SPAdes)... | ecosystem: Environmental > Aquatic > Marine > Coastal >... | reverse complement strand
GCCGCCTATGGCTATCACGCGGACAACCCGGCCTGGCTGCGCGAAAGCGACCCGGTCCGCGGCAATCCGGAGTTTCCCTATTCCGACCACAAGCGGCAGGTCGAAGAGATGCTGGCCAAGGCCCGTCGCACCGATCCGGGCCTGGAGCAGGTGGTGCTGCGCGTCGGCACGGTGCTGGGGCAAGGCACCGACAACCAGATCACCGCGCTGTTTCGCAAGACGCGGCTCTTGACGATCAAGGGCAGCGACAGCCCCTTTGTCTTCATCTGGACCCGCGACCTGGCCCGCATCCTGCTGCGCGCGGCAACCGAAGGACCGGCGGGGATCTACAACGTGGCCGGTGACGGCGCACTGGGAATGTCCGAGATCGCCGGGCGGCTGGGCAAGCCGGTGCTGCGCCTGCCGGCCTGGGCGCTCAAGGCGGCGCTGACGATTGCCCACCCGCTGGGCCTGTCGCGCTATGGACCGGAACAGGTGCGGTTCCTGCAATACCGCCCGGTGCTGGCCAATGACGCGCTGAAACGGGAATTCGGCTATGTGCCGGAGAAGACCAGCGCGGAGACCTTCGAGCTTTGGAAAACATGGGCGGGGCTATGAGGTACGCGGTGATTTCCGGCGGCGCCGGGGGATTGGGCCGGGCCCTGTCGATGCAATTGCAGGCCGGGGGCTGGGCCGTCGCGCTGCTCGATCTCCGCACCGAGGGGCTGGAAGAGAGCGCCACGCAACTCCCCCTCGCCTGCGACCTGACCGACAGGGGCAGCCTGACCCATGCCTTGGCGCGGGTGACGGAGTGGAGTGGCGGCGCGGTCGACCTTGCGATCTACAACGCCGGCGTGACCCAGATCGGGGCATTCGACGCGACCGATGCCGCCAGCCATCGGCGGGTGTTCGAGATCAACTATTTCGCCGCCGTGGAAATGGCCCGCGCCCTGCTGGCCCCGGTACGCGCGGCAAAGGGCACCCACCTGGCGATCTCCTCGGTCGCCGGGTTCTCGCCGCTCTATCACCGCACCGCCTATGCCGCCTCGAAACATGCGCTGGAGGGGTTCTTTTCCTCGCTGCGCTCCGAGGAGCGCGCGCATGGCGTGCATGTCGCCATCGCCGCGCCGTCCTTCGTGGCCACCAACATCGGCAAGCCGGAGCGCGGCGACGACGGCATCGCCCGCCCCGGCTCGGCCGGCGACGGGGTGGACTACATGACGCCGGATCAGGCGGCGGCGGAGATCCTGCGCGGGCTGGAGCGTCGCCGCGATTTCATCCCCGTGGGCCGCGTGGCGCGGCTGGCCTGGCGGATCAACCGGCTGTCGCCGCGCCTGTTCCAGAAGCTGATGGAGCGCAACATCGGCGGGAGGTAACGGCCCGGCGGACGCGCCGTCGCCGGCGGGCTTTCCGATCCCTGGCCGGGCGGCTAAGGTCGCGGGCAAGCGGGCGCGGCCCGGCAAGTGGACAAGCGGAAGGAAGAGAGAATGGCGAAGGTTGCGTTTCTGGGGCTGGGCGTGATGGGTTACCCGATGGCGGGGCATCTGGCCAAGGCGGGCCATGAGGTGACGGTCTACAACCGCACCGCGGCCAAGGCGGAGAAATGGGTCGCCGAGCACGACGGCGCCATGGCCGCCACCCCGCGCGAGGCGGCGGCAGGCGCCGATTTCGTCATGGCCTGCGTCGGCAACGACGACGACCTGCGCGCGGTCTGCACCGGCGAGGACGGCGCCTTTGCCGGGATGGAACGCGGCGCGATCTTCGTCGATCACACCACGGTATCGTCCAAAGTCACCACCGAAATGTACGCTTTGGCCAAACCCGCCGGGCTGGGCTTTGTCGATGCGCCGGTTTCCGGCGGTCAGGCCGGGGCCGAGAACGGGGTGCTGTCGATAATGTGCGGCGGCGATGCGGCACAATACGATGCCGCCGAGCCGGTGATGCAGGCCTATGGCCGCTCCATCAAGCGGCTGGGCGAGAGCGGCGCCGGGCAATTGACCAAGATGGTCAACCAGATCTGCATCGCCGGGCTGGTGCAGGCGCTGAGCGAGGGGGTCAATTTCGCCCAGAAGGCCGGGCTTGACGGCCGCGCGGTGGTCGAGGTGATCGCCGGCGGCGCGGCCGGGTCGTGGCAGATGGCGAACCGGCACGAGACCATGATCGACGACAAGTTCGACTATGGCTTTGCGGTCGACTGGATGCGCAAGGATCTGGGGATCTGCCTGGATACCGCCGACGAGATCGGCGCCAGCCTGCCCATCACCGCGCTGGTCGACCAGTTCTACAAGGATGTGCAGGCCATGGGCGGCGGGCGCTGGGACACCTCCAGCCTGATCAAGCGGCTGAAATAGGCGCTGACCCTGCGGAACTGCGCCTTGGGCGCAGGCCTCCGGCGGGAGTATTTTCAGCCAGAAAATGACCGGCAGGTCGGGGGGCCGGAGAGCCCCCCGAAGCGCCTCGGATCAGCCCTTGAACACCCGGTAGATCGCCGGGATCACCAGCACCGTCAGCAAGGTCGAGCTGAGCAGCCCGAACAGCAGCGAGATCGCCAGCCCCTGAAAGATCGGGTCGGCCAGGATCACCACCGCGCCGATCATTGCCGCGATGGCGGTCAGCAGGATCGGCTTGAACCGGATGGACCCGGCCGCGATCAGCGTGTCGATCAGCGGGATGTCCGGGCCGCCCTCGTGCCGGATGAAATCCACCAGCAGGATCGAGTTGCGCACGATGATGCCGGCCAGCGCGATGAAACCGATCATCGAGGTGGCCGAGAACGGCGCCGAGAACAGCCAGTGACCGCCGATGATGCCGAGGAAGGTCAGCGGGATCGGCGTGAGAATCACCAGCGGCAGACGGAAGCTGCCGAATTGTGCCACCACCAGGATGTAGATGCCCAGCAGCGCCACGGCAAAGGCCGCGCCCATGTCGCGGAAGGTGACCCAGGTGACCTCCCACTCGCCGTCCCAGAGCAGGGTGACGTGGCTTTCGTCCTCGGGTTGGCCGTTCAGCGCGATCACGGGTTTCGTGCCCTCGGGCCAGTCCATCGCATCCAGCTTCTCGGCGACCGCCAGCATGCCGTAGAGCGGTGCCTCGAAACTGCCGGCAAGCTCGGCCATCACCATGGTGGCGGCGCGCCCGTTGTGGCGGAAGATCGGGAAAGAGGCATGCTCTTCGCGGATCTCGATCACGTCTCCGAGTTCGACTACCCCACGCGCGCCGGGTAGCACATTGGCCGGGATCGGCGTTGTCAGAAAGGTCTCGTCCATGACGCGCTGGTCACGGCCCCGCTCGACCCGGATCGGGATCGGGCGGCGCCCCTCGCCGCGGTGGGAATAGCCCACCGTGGTGCCGCCGTTCAGGATCGCCATGGTCGAGAAGACATCCGATTCCTGCACGCCGAAGAACTCCAGCTGGTCAGAGGAGATCGTCGCGCGCAGGCGGCGGCTGCGTTCGCCGAAGTTGTCGTCCACATCGACGACGAAAGGAACCTCTTCGAAGGCGGCGCGGATCCGACGCGCCGCCTCGCGCCGGGCGTCGGCATCGGGACCGTAGACCTCGGCCAGAAGGGTGGCGATCACCGGCGGGCCGGGGGGCGGCTCGACCGTTTTCAGGCTGGTGCCCGGCGGCACGTCCAGCGCGGTGATCCGCTCGCGGATTTCCAGCGCGATGTCGTGGCTGGTGCGATCCCGTTCGACCTTGGGCAGCAGGTTGATCTGCACGTCGCCCAGCTCGGGCTTTTCGCGCAGGTAGTAATGGCGCACCAGCCCGTTGAAGTTGAACGGTGCCGCCGCGCCCGCATGGGTCTGGATCGAGATCACCTCGGGCAGGTCGAGTACCGCGCGGGCGACGTCCTGCGCCACCGAATCGGTCGCCTCGACCGAGGAGCCCTCGGGCAGGTCGATCACCACCGAAAGCTCGGACTTGTTATCGAAGGGCAGCAGTTTGACCGTCACGTCCTTGGTGTAGAAGGCCGCCATCGAGCCAAAGCTCAGCCCGGCGGCAATCAGCAGGAACAGCCCCGAGCGCCAGCGCGTCTTGAGGATCGGCCGCGCCACGGTGGCATAGAGTTTCCCCAGCCGACCGCCATGGCCGCCAGCCTCGTCATGATGCAGCGGCGCGCCGCCGGCGATCTTGAGCATCAGCCAGGGGGTGATGATGACCGCGACGAAGAAGGAGAAGATCATCGCCGCCGAGGCATTGGCGGGGATCGGGCTCATGTAGGGGCCCATCAGGCCGGAAACGAAGAGCATCGGTAACAGCGCCGCCACCACGGTCAGCGTGGCGACGATGGTGGGGTTTCCGACCTCGGCCACGGCGCGAACCGCCTTGGTGGCGCGGTCGGCCTTGTCCGGCATGCCCCAGTGGCGCGCGATGTTCTCGATCACCACGATGGCGTCGTCCACGAGGATGCCGATCGAGAAGATCAGCGCGAAGAGCGACACCCGGTTCAGCGTGTAGCCCATGATCCAGGCGGCAAAGAGGGTGAGCAGGATGGTGACCGGGATCACCACCGCGACCACGATGCTTTCGCGCCAGCCGATGGCGAACAGCACCAGCGCCACGATCGAGATCGTCGCCAGCCCGAGGTGGAACAGCAGCTCGTTGGCCTTCTCATTGGCGGTTTCGCCATAATCGCGGGTGACCTCGACCGCCACGTTCTCGGGGATCAGGCTATCCTCCAGCAGGTGCACCCGGTGCAGCACCTGTTCGGCCACCACGACGGCGTTGGCGCCGGCGCGCTTGGCCACGGCCAGGGTCACGGCGGGGGTGCGGCGGATGCTGCCATCCTCCCCGCGGGTGAGGTTCGAGACGATCTTGTCCGAGGTGTCGGGAACAAAGCTGATGTCGGCCACGTCGCGCACATAGACCGGGCGACCGTCGCGCGCGGTAAGCAGCAGGTTGCCGATCTCGGCCGGGGCGCGCAGGGTTTCACCCGCCACCAGTGGGATCTGCGCGCCGTCGTCCCGCACGGTGCCGATGGCAAAGGCCCGGTTGGCCGCCTCCACCTTTCCGGCGAGTTGCTGCAAGGTCACCCCGAACAGCGCCAGGCGATCGGGATCGGGGGCGATGCGGATCGCCTCGGGGCTTTCGCCGACGAGGTAGGTCAGGCCGACGTCCTGGATCTTGGCCATCTCGACCTGAAGCTCGCGCGCGACGCGGGTCAGGTCGTTGGCGGTCATCGCCTCGGCGCCCGCCTTGGGCGTCAGCGTCAGCGCCACGATGGCCACGTCGTCGATCCCGCGTCCGACGATCAGCGGCTCGTCGATGCCCACCGGGATCCGGTCGAAGTTGCCGCGCACCTTGTCGTGCACGCGCAGGATCGCCGCGTCGGACGAGGTGCCCACCAGGAACCGGGCGGTGACCATGGCGTAATCGTCCATCGACTGGGAATAGACGTGTTCGACCCCGTTGATTCCCTTGACGATGGTTTCCATCGGCTCGGTCACCAGCTTGACCGCATCCTCGGCGCGCAGACCCGGCGCCTGGATGTGGATGTCGACCAGCGGCACGGAAATCTGCGGCTCTTCCTCGCGCGGCAGGCTGACCAGGGCCACCAGCCCCACCGCCAGCGCAGCGAGGATCATCAGCGGCGTCAGCGGCGAGCGGATGAAGCTGCGGGTCAGGCTGCCGGCGATGCCGAGTGCGCCGGGTTTGTCCTTTGCCTCACTCATGGCTGTCCACCAGAACATCGCCTGCTGCAAGGCCGCTCAGGATTTCGGCCATCAGGGTGCCATCGACGGAATGGGTTTCACCCACCACCACGGCGCGGTCCACCGGGTCGCCGCCGGGGCCGCGCACAGTAATGAAATCAAGCCCCATGCGGGTCTCCACCCGCTCGGCCGGGACCAGCAGTGCCATCCGCCGGCCGACCGGCAGGCTGACCAGCACGCGAGCGTTGACGAACTCGCTGCTCATCCCCTCGACCTCGACATCGGCAATGACGCGGCCGTTCTCGATCTGCGGATAGACCTTGGCCAGGCGCCCGGGCTGGCTTTGACCATCGGCGCCGATGCGGATCTCCAGCCCTTCGCGCAGGTAGCTGGCGTGCCGTTCCGGCACCGCGAGGCGCAGGAAGAACCCGCCGCCGCCGATCTGCGCGATCACCTCGCCCGGCATCACGACAGCGCCGCGGGTCACCGGCACATCGATCACCTTGCCGGCAATCGGGGCCAGAACCGCCCCTTCGGCGGCCTGCTGTTCGATCACGCGTTTCTGGGCGCGGGTCGCCTCGATCTGGTTTTGCAGCACCTCGACCTGGGTGCGCAGCGCGTCAAGCCGCTGCGCGGTGGTGACGCCGCGCTCCAGCAGATCCTCGCCGCGCTTCAGTTCGGTCTTGGCATTTTCAAGCTGCGACAGCAGCGCATCGACCTGACCCTGAACCGAGTCGAGTTGCAGGTTCAGCTTGGGGTCGTAGATGTCGGCGATTTGCTGCCCCTCGGTGACGGTGCTGCCCTCGGTCACATCGACCGAAACCAGTGTGCCACCGATACGCGAGCGGGCGGGGATCATGTCCCGCGCCTCGACGCGACCGAACACGGCCTTCCATTCGGTGACCTCGCGCCATTCGGCGACCTGTTCCGGCGCCGCAGACCCCAGGACCGGCCCCAGAACCGCCAGTGCCGTCGCCAAAATGAATGTCCGCATGACCAATCCTCGCTACCGCCACATCGCAGGACACAGATGCATACCAAGGAATATTTTGCAATCCCGTGGCCCTGCGTCAGAGCCGCGCGAAAGCGTGGCGGCGGTGGCTGAGGGGCTATTTGGTGAGGATCAGCTTGCCAGCCCGGGTGATGCGCAGGGTGTAGACCTGGTCGCCCAGGGCGATATGGGCCAGGTTTCCGCCGCCAGTCAGCTCCTCGGCGCGGTGGGCGGGCAGCACGGCCTCGGCTCGATCGGTTCGGGTGTCGGGGCTGTAAAATGTCATCGGTTTGTCCTCGTCTCGGTCTCAAGTCTGTCGATCACCGCATCCACGGACAGACCGGGCCAAAGGCCGATCTCGAAAAGAACGGTCCAGACGTCATCCAGCGTGCGCGGGGCGCAGCCCATCGGGCGCGCCGACAAACAGGCGGGGGGAGCCAACTGGCGCATCGTTTTCGTCCCGTGTTGTGCGGATGGCTCGCCCGGCACGACGCGGGTTGGCTGTACCTTCCTATTCCTGAGTAAAACTATAATGTTTGTCAAGACAAGTCATTTAGCGTTTTCCGATTTCACCCGCGCGCCTCCGGGCAGGAACCGGTCGGGATTGGCGACGATCCAGTCCATCACCCGCACCGCCGGCTGAGACAGGTCCTGGTTGGCGCCGTGCAGCACGAACCAATGCCGGATGATCGGCAGGCGTTGGGCGGGGATCGTCACCAGCCGGCCCGACTTCAACTCTTCATGGATCGTGTGGCCCGACAGGATCGCCACGCCCAGCCCGGCCGCGACCGCCTGCTTGATGGTCTCGTTCGACTCCATCTCGGTATAGGCGAACTCACGCCCTTCTCCGATCTCGTCGAGGAATCGCATGGTCAGGATGCGGGTTCCCGAGCCCTCTTCACGCATCACGAACTGCTGCGACAGGATATCGTCCGGCGTGACCTGCTCCAGCCGGGTCAGCGGATGACCCGGCGGTGCGACCAGCAGATGCGGGTGTTCCGCGATGGACCGCGCCACCACCGCCGGCACCCGCGGCGGACGGCCCATGATGACGAGGTCGAGATCGCCGGTTTCGATCATCTGGATGATCCGCGCGCGGTTGCCGATGCGGAGCACCACGTCGATATCGGGAAACTCCTGCCCCAGCAGGGCCACCAGGCGCGGCGCGTAGTATTTGGCGGTACTGACGACCCCCAACACGACCGTTCCCGACAACCCCTTGCCCAATGTATCGATCTGGCGCACCGCCCGTTCCAATGCCGCCTGAGCGGTCCGAAAGGCAGCCAGAAGTGCCGTTCCCGCCTCGGTCGGGGCGAATCCCCCCGAGGTCCGCGTCACCAGGGCGCAGCCGAAATTCTCCTCTAGTGCGCGAAGCTGGCTGTGCACCGCCGGAGGTGTGAGCGATAACATCTCGGCTGCCGTGCTGATGGCGCCGAATTCGCACACCGCGCCCAACGCACGCAACTGCTTGAATGTAATGGAGTTGAGGCGCTTCATTCAGAAAAATCTAATCCAGCTTCACAAGTTTTAAATTCATTATAATACCGAAACCCAGATAACAATCGTTCCGAGGACGGAGGAGAACGCCTTGACACAAGAGAACAACCTGATCGCCCCCGCCGGGCTTGTCCCGGCGCAGCTGGAGGCCCCGATGCAGGCCCTGTGCCGGGTCGCGTCGGAACTGGCGCTGACCATCGCGCGCGGCCCGCTCGGCGGCGCGCTGGGTGCAGAGGTCGGCAGCAACACCGACGGCGACAACCAAAAGGCGCTGGACGTGATGGCGGACGAGGCCTTTGCCGCCGCCCTCCCCGGCACCGGCGTCCGCTGGTATGCCTCGGAAGAGCGGGACACGGTCGAGCCCATCGACCCCGACGGCCAACTGGCTCTGGCGATCGACCCGCTCGACGGCTCCTCCAACATCGATGTGAACGTCTCGATCGGGACGATTTTCTCGATCCGCCCGGCCCAGGACGGGGCCGAGGAAAGCTTCCTGCGTTCGGGGCGCGAGCAGATCGCCGCCGGTTACTTCGTTTACGGCCCGATGACTGCCCTCGTGGTCACCTTCGGAGACGGTGTTCTGACCTTCGTGCGCGACCCGAAAGACGGCCTGTTCCACCAGTCCGGCGGCAAGCTGACGATCCCCGAGCAATCCTCGGAATTCGCCATCAACGCCTCGAACTACCGCCACTGGTCGAAGCCGGTGCGGGCCTATATCGACGACTGCCTGCAGGGCGACGAAGGACCACGCGCCAAGAATTTCAACATGCGCTGGGTCGCCTCGCTGGTGGCGGAAACCCACCGCATCCTGTCGCGCGGCGGTATTTTCCTTTATCCCTCCGACGGGCGCCCAGGCTATGAACACGGGCGGCTGCGCATGGTCTATGAATGCGCGCCCATCGCCATGCTGGTCGAACAGGCCGGCGGGCGGGCCACCACGGGCCGCGATCCGCTTCTGGATCAGTCCCCCGACCAGCTGCACGCGCGCGCGCCGCTGGTTTTCGGCACCCCCGACAAGGTCGATCGCGTCACCGCCTACCATGACCTGCCCGAACAAGAGGTTTCGGCCCTGTTCGGCACCCGCGGCCTGTTCCGCGCCTGAAGGAGTCAAGGATGTCCAAGAAACACCCCATCATTTCGGTGACCGGCTCCTCCGGGGCGGGAACCACCACGGTCAAGACCACCTTCGACCAGATCTTTCGCCGCGAGGGGATCGAGGCGGTCTCGATCGAGGGCGACGCGTTCCATCGCTTTGACCGCGCCTCGATGAAGGCCGAGTTGGAAAAGCACAAGGCGGCCGGCGAAGACACCTTCAGCCATTTCAGCTATGACGCCAACGAGTTGGGCAAGCTGGAGGAGGTGTTCCGCACCTACGGCGAGACCGGCAAGGGCGAAACCCGCCACTATGTCCATGACGAGATCGAGGCCGAGCGCTGGGGCGCCGAGCCCGGCAATTTCACCCCGTGGAAGGATTTTGCAGACCCTTCCGACCTGCTGTTCTACGAGGGGCTGCACGGGGCGGTTGTCAATGACGAGGTCAATATCGCCGAGTTCGCCGACCTCAAGATCGGGGTGGTGCCGGTGATCAACCTGGAATGGACCCAGAAGATCCACCGCGACAAGGCCAGCCGCGGTTACTCGACCGAGGCGGTGACCGACACCATCCTGCGCCGGATGCACGCCTATGTGCATTGCATCTGCCCGCAATTTGTCGAAACCGACGTGAATTTCCAGCGCGTGCCGGTGGTCGACACCTCGAACCCGTTCTGCGCCCGCTGGATTCCCACCGCCGACGAAAGCCTGGTGGTGATCCGGTTCAAGAACCCCCGCGGGATCGATTTCCCCTATCTCACCTCGATGATCGAGGGCAGCTGGATGACCCGCGCCAACTCGATCGTCATCCCGGGCGGCAAGATGGATCTGGCGATGCAGTTGATCTTCACCCCGATGGTTCACCGTCTGGTGAGCGAGTCCAAGCGCGCCTGAGGAGGATATCATGAACCAGCAAGCCCAGATCTCTGCAGGAACCGAAGACATGATGGCCAACGCGATCCGCGCGCTGGCGATGGACGCGGTGCAGGCTGCCAACTCCGGCCACCCGGGCGCGCCGATGGGCATGGCGGATGTGGCGACGGTGCTGTTCAACCGCTTTGTCACGCTCGACCCGGCCGACCACAGCTGGCCCGACCGCGACCGCTTCGTGATGAGCGCGGGGCACGGCTCGATGCTGGTTTACGCGATCCATCACCTGCTGGGCTATGACGACATGGACATGGAGCAGATCCGCAATTTCCGGCAGATGGGCTATCGCACCGCCGGGCACCCAGAATACGGCCATGCCAAGGGGATCGAGACCACAACCGGCCCGCTGGGCCAGGGGCTGGCCACAGCAGTCGGCATGGCGCTGGCCGAGCGGATGCACAATGCGCGGTTCGGGGACGATCTGGTCGACCATTACACCTATGTGATTGCCGGAGATGGCTGCCTGATGGAGGGGATCAGCCACGAGGCGATCGACATGGCCGGCCACATGGGTCTGGGCCGGCTGATCCTGTTCTGGGATGACAACGGCATCACCATTGACGGGTCGACCGAAATCTCCACCTCCACCGATCAGCAGGCACGCTTTGCCGCAGCCGGCTGGCAGGTGCAGGCAGTGGACGGGCACGACAAGGAGGCCATTGCCGCCGCGATCGAGGCCGCCCGCGCCGATGCCCGCCCGTCGCTGATCGCCTGCAAGACGGTGATCGGCTTCGGCGCTCCGAACAAGCAGGGCACCGCCGCCACCCATGGCGCGCCGCTGGGCGAAGAGGAGATCGCGGCGACCCGGGCCGCGCTGGGCTGGCCCCACCCGCCGTTCGAGATCCCGCAAGACGTTTATGATGCCTGGCACGCCATCGCCGTCCGTGGCGCCGAGGCCCGCGCAGAGTGGCAGGCCCGACTCGAAGCCAGCCCGAAATCCGCCGATTTCACCACCTCGCTTGCCGCCCCCGATGCCGATGCGCTCAACACCGCGATCACAGCCTACAAGGCCCGGCTTTCGGCCGAGGCGCCCAAGGTGGCCACCCGCAAGGCCAGCGAAATGGCGCTTGAGGTGGTCAACGCGACCCTGCCCAACGCCATCGGCGGTTCGGCCGACCTGACGGGTTCGAACAACACGCGCACCAAGGGCATGACCCCGGTCAGCCGCGGCGCCTACGGCGGGGATTACATCCATTACGGCATCCGCGAGCATGGCATGGCGGCGGCGATGAACGGGATTTCGCTGCATGGTGGCTTCCTGCCTTATGGCGGCACCTTCCTGGCCTTCGCCGACTACTGCCGCCCGGCGATCCGCCTCTCGGCGCTGATGCGGCGGCCGGTGGTCTACGTGATGACCCACGACAGCATCGGGCTGGGTGAGGATGGCCCGACCCACCAGCCGGTCGAGACCATCGCGTCCTTGCGCGCGATGCCGAACCTGAACGTCTTTCGCCCCGCCGACGCGGTGGAAACCGCCGAGATGTGGGAACTGGCCGCGATGAGCCACAGCACCCCCAGCGTGCTTTGCCTGTCGCGGCAGGGCCTCCCGACCCTGCGCACCGAGCATGTCGCGGAAAACCTGACTGCACGCGGCGCCTATGTGCTGCGCGAGGTGGAGGGGGACCGCGACATCACCCTGATCGCCACCGGCTCGGAGGTGGAGATCGCCTGTGCCGCCGCCGATGCGCTGAAGGCCGAGGGCATCAAGACCGCCGTGGTCTCCGCCCCCTGCTTCGAACTGTTCGCCCACCAGGACGCCGCCTATCGCCTTTCGGTGCTGGGCACCGCCCCCCGCATCGGGATCGAGGCCGCCATCCGGCAAGGCTGGGACAGCCTGCTGCGCCCGGAGGACGGGTTCATCGGCATGACCGGCTTCGGGGCCTCGGCCCCGGCGCCCGAGCTTTACGAACATTTCGGCATAACCGCCGCCCACACCGCCGCCAAAGCGCGCGAGATGACAAGCTAAGAGGTTGATATGACAATCAAAGTTGCAATCAACGGCTTTGGCCGAATAGGCAGGTGCACCCTGAGCGCCATCGCCGAGAGCGGACGGAACGACATCGAGGTCGTCAAGCTCAACGCCACCGGCCCGATCGAGACCGCCGCGCATCTGCTGAAATACGACAGCGTGCATGGCCGCTTTCCCGGCGAAATCCGCATCGACGGGGTCACGATGGACGTGGGCCACGGGCCGATGCGGGTGTTCTCGACCTACGACCCCAAGGACCTCGACTGGTCCGGCGTCGATGTCGTGCTGGAATGCTCGGGCCAGTTCAACTCCCGCGATGCCGCCGCCGTGCACCTGGGTCAGGGCGCGAAAAAGGTCCTCGTCTCGGCCCCCGCGAAAGGCGCCGACCGCACCATGGTCTTCGGCGTCAATCACCGCGATCTGAAGCCCTCGGAAATCGTCGTATCCAACGGGTCCTGCACCACCAATTGCCTGGCCCCGATGGCCAAGGCGTTGAACGACGCGGTGGGCATCGAACAGGGCATCATGACCACGGTGCATTCCTATACCGGCGATCAGCCGACGCTGGACCGGCGGCATTCCGACCTCTACCGCGCTCGCGCCGCCGCCATGTCTCTGATTCCCACCAGCACCGGCGCTGCCAAGGCCATCGGCGAGGTTCTGCCGGAACTCAAGGGCAAGCTCGACGGATCGGCGATCCGGGTTCCCACGCCCAATGTCTCGGCCGTCGATCTGACATTCCGCCCCGGCAAATCGGTGACGGTGGAGGAGATCAACGCGATCATCGCCGAGGCGGCCCAGGGCCCGATGCGCGGCATCATGAGCTACGAGACCGAGCCCAAGGTCTCGGTCGATTACAACCATGAAACCCATTCGTGCAATTTCGCCGCCGACCAGACCCGCGTGATCGACGGATCGCTGGTCCGGGTGATGGCCTGGTACGACAACGAATGGGGGTTTTCCTGCCGCATGGCCGACAACGCCGTTCACATGGGGCTGGTGACATGACCATCGCGCGCATCACCGACATGGACGTGACCGGCAAGCGGCTGGTGGTTCGGGCCGATCTGAACGTGCCGACCGAGGACGGGCAGATCACCGACACCACCCGGATCGACCGGTTCGCAGCCGGCATGCGCCCGCTCTTGGCGCGCGGCGCGCGGTTGGTGATCCTGACCCATTTCGGCCGCCCCGAGTCCAACGAGCTTGATTCCAGCTATTCGGTGGACAAGTTCCGCCCGGCGCTGGCCGAGGCGCTGGGGGTTCCGGTGCGGTTTTCCGATGTCTGCGCCGACGACTCCGCCGTGATCCTGTCGCAGCAGCTTGCCGATGGTGAGGCGCTACTGTGCGAGAACCTGCGCCTGAACCCGGGCGAGACCGCCAACGACCCCGGTTTTGCCGCGCAGCTTGCCCGGCTGGGCGACATCTACGTGAACGACGCGTTTTCCTGCGCCCACCGGGCGCATGCCTCGACCGAGGCGCTGGCCCGCCTTCTCCCCGCCGCCGCGGGGCCGCTGCTGGTCGAAGAGCTCGCCGCGCTCGGCGCCGCGCTTGACGCGCCCCGGCGGCCCTCGGTGGCGATTGTCGGCGGCGCCAAGGTCTCGACCAAGATCGCGGTGCTGAAACACCTGGTCCAGCGGCTCGACGCGGTGATCATCGGCGGCGGCATGGCCAACACCTTCCTTTTTGCCGATGGCGCGCCGATGGGCAAATCGCTGCACGAGGCCGATCAGGTCGAGACCGTGCGCGAGATCCGTCGGCTGGCCGACAAGGCGGGATGCTCGCTTCACCTGCCGCAGGACGTTGTCGTGGCGCGGGAGTTCCGGGCCGGGGCCGACAGCCTTGTCGTGGCAGCAGGCGCGTGCCCCGGGGACGCCATGATCCTCGATGCCGGGCCGAAGACGCTGGCGGAATTCGACACCGTCCTGGCCGGCGCAAAGACGATCCTCTGGAACGGCCCGCTGGGCGCCTTCGAGATCCCACCGTTCGACACCGCCACCGTGGGGCTGGCCCGGACCGCTGCGGCCCGGACCCGGAAAGGCCACGCCGTCAGCGTGGCCGGCGGCGGCGACACCGTCGCGGCGCTCAATGCCGCCGGGGTCACCCAAGACTTCACCTATGTCTCCACCGCCGGTGGGGCATTCCTGGAATGGCTGGAGGGCAGAACGCTCCCCGGCATCGCGGCGCTGAACGGCGCTGCCGCAGCCGCCTGAGGCAAGGAGGTCCGAAATGGCACTGATCACGCTCCGGCAATTGCTGGACGACGCGGCGGAACACGGATACGGCGTTCCCGCCTTCAACATCAACAACATGGAACAGGGTCTCGCCATCCTGCGCGCGGCGGAAAAATGCGACGCGCCGGTGATCCTGCAGGCCAGCCGCGGCGCGCGCTCTTACGCGGGCGACATCATGCTGCGCCACATGGTGCAGGCGCTGGCCGAGATGTTCCCCGAGATTCCGATCGTGATGCACCAGGACCACGGCAACAACGACGCCACCTGCCTCACCGCGATCCGCCACGGCTTTACCAGCGTGATGATGGACGGCTCGCTGGAAGAGGACATGAAAACCCCGGCGAGCTATGACTACAACGTCGGTATCACCGCCCGCGTGACATCCGCCGCCCATGCCGTCGGCGCCTCGGTCGAGGGCGAGCTGGGCGTGCTGGGCAGCCTGGAGACCGGCGAGGCGGGCGAAGAGGACGGCTCCGGCGCGGTCGGCAAGCTGAGCCAGGACCAGTTGCTGACCGATCCCGACCAGGCAGTGGATTTCGTGATGCGCACGAAATGCGATGCCCTCGCCATTGCCTGCGGCACCAGCCACGGCGCCTACAAGTTCAGCCGCAAGCCGGATGGCGAGATCCTGTCGATGAAGACCATCGCCGCGATCCACGAGAAACTGCCCGACACCCACCTGGTGATGCACGGCAGCAGCTCGGTTCCGCAGGAGTTGCAGGACATCATCAACGCCTATGGCGGCGACATGCCCCAGACCTACGGCGTGCCGGTCGAAGAGATCGAGCGCGGCATCAAGATGGGCGTGCGCAAGGTCAATATCGACACCGATTGCCGGATGGCGATGACCGGCCAGTTCCGCAAGGTGGCCGCCGAGAAAACCGCCGAGTTCGATCCGCGCAAATTCATGATCCCGGCGATGGAGGCGCTCGAGGCGCTCTGCGCCGACCGGTTCGACCGCTTTGGCACCTCGGGCCACGCCGCCCGCATCAAACCCGTCCCGATGGACGATATGGCCGCCCGCTATGCCGCGGGCTCGCTTGCCCCCCAGATCGCCGTGACCCGGGCGGCCGAATAACACCCGGGATCTCAAGGAGGAAACGCAAATGGACCAATCTAACCGCTACGCCCGCCTCGACCTGAAAGAGGCCGACCTGATTGCCGGAGGCCAGCATGTCTTGGTGGCCTATATCATGAAACCGAAACCCGGCTTTGGCTCCTATCTCGCCACCGCAGCGCATTTCGCCGCCGAAAGCTCGACCGGCACCAATGTGGACGTCTCCACCACCGACGATTTCACCCGCGGCGTCGATGCGCTGGTCTATGAGATCGACGAAGCCAACGAGCTGACGAAGATCGCCTATCCGGTCGAACTGTTCGATCGCAACATCATCGACGGGCGGGCGATGATCTGTTCGTTCCTGACGCTGGCAATCGGCAACAACCAGGGCATGGGCGACGTGGAGTATGCCAAGCTGCACGATTTCTACGTGCCGCCCGCCTACCTGCGGCTGTTCGACGGCCCCTCGACCACGATCAGCGATCTGTGGCGGGTGCTGGGACGGCCCCATGTGGACGGCGGTTTCATCGTCGGCACCATCATCAAGCCCAAGCTCGGCCTGAGGCCCAAACCCTTTGCCGATGCCTGCTATGATTTCTGGCTGGGCGGCGATTTCATCAAGAACGACGAACCGCAGGGCAACCAGCTGTTCGCGCCGCTGCGCGAGACTATTCCGCTGGTCGCCGACGCGATGAAGCGCGCCCAGGACAAGACCGGCGAGGCCAAGCTTTTCTCGGCCAACATCACCGCGGACGATCACTTTGAAATGATGGCGCGCGGCGAATTCATACTGGAGACCTTCGGCGAGAACGCCGATCACGTCGCCTTCCTGGTGGATGGCTATGTCACCGGCCCGGCGGCGATCACCACCGCGCGGCGCGGTTTTCCCAACCAGTACCTGCATTACCACCGCGCCGGTCACGGCGCCGTCACCTCGCCGCAGGCCAAGCGCGGTTATACCGCCTTCGTTCTGTCGAAGATGGCGCGGATGCAGGGGGCCTCGGGCATTCACGTCGGCACCATGGGCTTTGGCAAGATGGAGGGCGAGGCCAGCGATCGCGCCATCGCCTACATGATCACCGAAGACAGCGCCGACGGCCCCTATTTCCACCAAGACTGGCAGGGCATGGCGCCGACCACGCCGATCATCTCGGGCGGCATGAACGCGCTGCGGATGCCAGGCTTTTTCCAGAACCTCGGTCATTCCAACCTGGTGATGACCGCTGGCGGCGGCTCGTTCGGGCATATCGACGGGGCGGCGGCCGGGGCCATCTCGCTGCGGCAGGCCGAACAGTGCTGGAAAGAGGGCGCCGATCCGCTGGAGTTCGCCAAGGATCACAAGGAATTCGCCCGCGCCTTCGAAAGCTTCCCGAACGATGCCGACGAATTGTTCCCCGACTGGCGCAAGGCGCTGCGGCTGAACTCGGCCGCCTGACACCGCCGGGGGCGGTGCGCCGCCCCCGATCCCCGCCGCGCCAATTAGGAGAGCCCGAAGATGACCTTCGACCGTTCGATCAAGATCGCGCCGTCGATCCTGTCCGCCGATTTCGCCAACTTCGGGCGCGAGATCCGCGCCATCGAGGACCAGGGCGCCGACTGGGTCCATGTGGACGTGATGGACGGCCATTTCGTGCCCAACCTCACCTTCGGCCCGCCGGCGGTGAAGGCGTTTCGCCCACACGTCAAGACGGTGATGGACGTGCACCTGATGATCGCCCCGGTCGACCCCTATATCGAGGCCTATGCCGAAGCCGGCGCCGACGTGATCACCGCCCATTTCGAGGCCGGCCCGCACCCCCACCGCACCCTGCAGGCGATCCGGGCGGCGGGCTGCAAGGCCGGGCTGGCGCTGAACCCCGGCACGCCGGCCAGCGCGGTTGAGTACCTGCTCGACATGGTGGATCTGGTCTGCGTGATGACGGTGAACCCCGGTTTCGGCGGGCAGAAGTTCATCCATAGCCAGGTCGAGAAGATCAAGCAGTTGCGCCGGATGATCGGCACCCGCCCGGTGCATATCCAGATCGACGGCGGCGTCGACCCGAGTACCGCGCCGCTGGTGGCCGATGCCGGCGCCGACGTGCTGGTGGCCGGCTCGGCGGTGTTCAAGGGCGGTTCGGTGCAGGCGCCGCAGGTCTACGGCCAGAACATCCGCGCCATCCGCGAGGCGGCGGAGGGGGTTTACGTCTGAGGGTGCTATCGCCCGTTGTCATTCACATGTGCGAATGCAACCATATGTCTGATCCGGAATATGGACGGGAGGAGCACGACATGGACATCAAACGGCGAACATTCCTGCAGGGCGCGGGCGCGGGGCTGGCGCTGTCGGGGCTTGGCGCGGCGCGCGCCTGGGCCGAAACCAGCCTGACTTACGGCACCATGCAGGTGCAGACACTGTCAGACGGCCACCTGGTGCTGCCGCCCGATTTCATATTCGGGCCGATGCCGCAGGGCGAACTTGTCCCGCTGCTGGCCGAACGCGGCATCGACCCCGCCGCGCCGCTCACCCCGGCCTGCAACGTGACGCTGCTGCGCGACGGTGACCGCGTGATGCTGTTCGATACCGGCTCCGGCAGCGCCTTCCAGCCCACGGCGGGCGAGTTGCTCGATGCGCTGGAGGCCGCCGGGGTCGCGCCCGATGACGTCACCCACGTGGTCTTTACCCACGGCCACCCCGACCACCTCTGGGGCGTGCTGGACGATTTCGACGACCCGCTGTTCGCGGAGGCCGAGCACATGATGGGCCGCGCCGAGTGGGATTACTGGTACAACCCCGAAACCGTGAACACCATCGACAGCGGCCGCACCGCCTTTGCCGTCGGCGCGCGGCGGCGGCTGGAGATGCTGGAGGATGCGATCACCTTCTTCGACGACGGCGACGAGATCCTGCCCGGCGTCGCGGCGCGCGCCACCTATGGTCATTCGCCGGGACACATGGCGTTCGAGTTGCGCTCGGGCTCCGAGGCGGTGATGGTGGTGGGCGATTGCAT
>Ga0209475_10002487_pt1 | contig 18390 bp, 19 predicted proteins | sample tdDd471_FD_187128 | JGI IMG/M metagenome (GOLD analysis project Ga0209475, IMG submission 187128) | Marine sediment microbial communities from the Atlantic coast under amendment with organic carbon and nitrate - tdDd47.1 (SPAdes)... | ecosystem: Environmental > Aquatic > Marine > Coastal >... | reverse complement strand
CCAAACCAAACAACTTCGTTTAATTATTGAATTAGAACAATCAAAACAAGTAATTGGTATGATTGACCTATTCGACTTTGATGCTTTTCATCAGCGTGGTGGCGTAGGAATAATCATCCATAAAGAACACCGTCAGAAAGGCTACGCTTTTGATGCCTTAAATATGTTCACAGATTATTGCTTTAACAGCCTGGCGTTAAAACAACTTTATGCCAATATTTCGGAAAGTAACAACGCCAGCATTCAGCTTTTTGAAAAATCAGGATTTATGCTTGTTGGCACTAAGAAAGCATGGCGTAAAACAAAAAATGGTTTTGAAGATGAACGCTTGTATCAACTCCTGAGATAAGTTATTTATATATTTCGTCGGCCATGGGAATAGCTTTTAACAATTCATGATTACCGGATTCATCTAACAGTTTTGCGCAAAAATGCTGCAAGCCATTTGTCACAATCAAATACTCTACCTTGAGCATTGTATTATATCTGGCTGCCTGATTAAAAACAGCACGCGTAATTGGCACTGATGGCGCCTTGCACTCAACGATTATTACCGGTTTACCCTTTCTATTATAAAGGACAATATCGGCACGCTGACTTAAGTCATTAACCTTGACCAGCATTTCAACAGCAACCAATCCGGCCGAAAACTTTTGTTCATTAATCAAGAAATGAATAAAATGCTGACGTACCCATTCTTCCGGCGTAAGTGCAACATACTTTTTGCGCACATCGTCAAACACTTGTGCTTTGCCCCCAAGCTGTTTAGTTTTAAATTGCACTTGCGGAAGATTAAGCTTTTCCATTCAGTCCTTTTTTTTGACAAAATAAATCAAATTAAACAGAAAAAGTTACCTTAGCATGAAGAATAAAATTTTAACAAATTCGCTTTACATCATTACTGTTGCTGCAAGCTCATTGCATTATTTTAACCTTAAACTCTTCACCCATGAGAACAAAAAAAGACATTGTAGACAACTGGCTACCCCGCTATACCGAACGAAAACTCGAAGATTTTACTCCTTATATACTATTAACCAATTTTAATCATTACGTTGAAGTATTCTCAGAATGGTACAATGCCCCTATTTTAGGTAAAAATGGCAATATGCCCAACTGTAGCGCTAATGGCATTACTATTATCAACTTTGGCATGGGAAGCCCTAATGCTGCAACCATGATGGATCTGCTTAGTGCTATCTCGCCTAGAGCGGTTTTATTTCTTGGTAAGTGCGGTGGCTTAAAACGTAAAAACAAATTAGGAGATTTTGTTTTACCTATAGCGGCTATTCGAAGCGATGGTACTTCTGATGATTATTTACCACCAGAAATTCCTGCTTTACCGGCATTTAGTTTGCAACGTGCCGTATCGAGTGCTATACGCGATAACGAACTGGATTACTGGACCGGAACAGTATTTACAACCAACAAGCGTGTATGGGAATATGACCAGCGTTTTAAAAAGTACTTAGAAAAAACGCGTGCTATGGCAATAGATATGGAAACAGCAACTATTTTTACAGTCGGTTTTTGTAATCATATTCCTACCGGAGCTTTATTGCTGGTATCTGACCAACCAATGATCTCAACCGGAATTAAAACATCGGCGAGCGATAAAGTTGTTACCGAGGAGTTTGTTGATAACCACATAAAACTTGGCATAAAAGCACTGATGACTATAATGAACAATGGTAAATCAGTGAAGCATTTGAAATTTGAAAGTTAAGCAATTGCATAAATGACATTTGAGCAAATATTACAAGATTTAAAGCAAAAAAAATACAGTCCCATCTATTTTTTAATGGGCGATGAAGGCTATTTCATTGATGAGATAACCAACTACATTGCTAATAATGTATTATCAGAGGAAGAGAAAGGATTTAATCAAACTATATTGTATGGGAAAGATATTGATACGACAGAGGTAATACATGCCTCACGACGCTTTCCTATGATGTCACAATATCAGGTGATTATTGTAAAAGAGGCTCAAAATATTCCGAAAATTGAGGATTTAGAGATTTATGCGAACAACCCTCTTAACTCCACTATTTTAGTTATTAATTACCGCTATAAAACATTAGACAAGCGGAAGAAATTTTATAAAAGTGTAGCTAAAGCTGGTGTTTTATTTGAAGCTAAGAAACTATACGACAACCAAATTCCACAATGGGTTAATAGCTACTTGTCAGCAAAAGGAAAAAGCATCGATCCGAAGGCCTCAGCCTTATTAGCTGAATTTTTAGGCAGTGATCTTTCTAAGATAGCCCATGAATTGGATAAACTAGAACTTGCTCTCGGATCATCAGTAAAGCAATATACAGCTACCCATATCGAAAAAAACATTGGTGTAAGTAAGGATTATAACAATTTCGAATTACAGAAAGCTGTCCTTAGTAAAGATGTTGCAAAAGCGAATAAAATCATTCTGGCCTTTGGTAAAAATCCTAAAGCCTACCCAATACAAATGACCACAGTAACGCTATTTGGTTATTTTCAGAAACTACTGGCCTACTACTACCTACCCGATAAATCGAAAAACTCAGTTGCTTCAGCGCTAAAAATAAATCCCTTTTTTGTTGCTGATTACACCACGGGAGCACGTAATTACAATGCTCGGAAAGTAGTGCAAGTTATTAGCCTTATTAGAGAATACGATATGAAATCGAAAGGATTTGGCAGCTCAACTACCGAATCGGGCGAATTACTTAAAGAACTTGTTTTTAAAATCATGCACTAAATCGTGCATAAAAATGAATCATTGACCATTAATCAACACTTATGAATATTTCACTTATTATAATTATTGCCATTAGCTTAATAAGCATTGCAGGCTTTAGTCAACCAGAATTGATATACAAATACCAATTTAATGCCTGGCAAATCAAACATCGGAAAGAATACCTGAGACTGATTAGTCATGGCTTTTTTCATGGCAGTTGGATGCACCTGCTCATTAATATGTTTGTGCTATTTTCCTTTGGACGAGCTGTAATTCATTATTTTATGATTAGCCTGCCAGGAAATAGTAATATCTTATTTCTGTTCTTTTTCTTTTCAGCCATAGTCATATCCAGCCTCTATTCGTATATTAAAGAAAAAAATAATTACAACTACAACGCAATTGGTGCTTCAGGTGCGGTTTCTGCGGTTGTATTTGCTAGTATTTTATATGATCCATTTGGAATTATTTACCTTTATTTTATTCCTGTACCAGGTATTGTTCTGGGTATTGGTTATTTGATTTATTCCCGTATTATGGGACAAAAAAACATGGATAACATTGGTCACGATGCACATTTTTGGGGGGCGGTTTATGGCTTTCTGTTTCCTGTAGTACTTAATCCATCGCTATTAGGTCATTTTGCAAACGAATTACTTTCTATATTTAATTGATAATGAATAAAGCTGTATTTATCGACCGTGATGGTGTTATTAATAATGACGAAGGCCATTACTATGTCTACAAACCTGAAGACTTTAAGCTCAATAAAGATATTATTGAAGGTTTTCAGGTATTACAAAAAGCTGGTTATAAATTGATTATAATAACCAATCAAGGAGGAGTTGCCAAAGGTGAATATACCGAAGATGATGTTGAAATAGTACACGGCCATTTCCTTCAAATAATGTTTGATAATGAGATACGTATTACCGATATCTATTATTGTCCCCACCACAATACTGTAAGTGATTGCGATTGTCGCAAACCTAAACCGGGTATGATAATGCAAGCCATAGATGAGCATCAGATAGACAAAAACCACTCATACCTTATTGGGGATTCAGCTCGGGATATTGAAGCGGGCACTGCCGCAGGGCTTAAACAATGCTTTAAAATAGAAGCTAATGCATCCATTTTACCTGCGTGTAAAGCAATAGTTGAACAACAATGATCGTAGAGCAATACATATCGCTAAATGGCATTAAACTTAAAGAAAACGAAGCCATATTAAAGGCTTCTAATCGTGCATTCCGCTATGGCGATGCCTTATTTGAAACAATTCGTTGTGTCCATCAAAAGCCTGCCTATTTTCACGATCATTATCAGCGTATACTTAACGGCATGAGTCTGTTAAAAATGGACCTTCAATCGTTACCTTCAGCTGCTATTCTTGAACGTCAAATAACAAGTCTAATTCAAAAAAATCGCTTGTTTCATGATGTAAGAACACGACTAACAATTTTTAGAGAAGATGGAGGATTGTACACGCCTTCGTCCAATAAAGTCAATTACCTTATTGAAGTAAGTCCGTTAAAAACTAACGCTTATGAGCTAAATTCAAAAGGGCTGTTAATTGATATTTTTGAAGATGAACTAAAGGCAATTAGCTGTTTCAGTCAGTATAAAACAGCTAATGCTTTGCTTTTTGTTTTAGCAGGACTTTATAAAAATGAAAAAGGAGTTAATGATGTATTGCTGCTCAACACCAACAAGCAGATAATTGAAGGATTAGCATCCAATCTATTTTGGATAAAAGATGATGCGGTATATACTCCCTTTCGTTCATCGGGTTGCGTAGATGGAATAATGCGAAAACAATTGCTTCGCATCATGAAAGCTAAAGGTTGGAACATTTATGAAGTGGGGGGAACTAATTATGAAGAACTGCTAGATGCAGATGAAATATTTCTAAGCAATGCGATACAAGGAATTCAATGGATTGTCGGCTTGAGAGAAAAGCGTTACTTCTGTAAAAAAACGAAAGAATTAAGTCATTTTCTAAATGAAGATATAACTAGTTATATGATGGATTCTCAGGGAAATTAGTCCACGCCTTGAACACATCACCAAGATCCTCCATGGTTTGTTTCCAGATATCATCCACAACATCGCACATAATAAGTTCATCTTTGACTTCAGATACAATCCATGAGTTTTCATCAATTTCACCTTCTAACTGACCAGGAGACCATCCAGAATATCCAGCGAAAAACTTCACTTGTTTATAATCTGCTTCACCGGAGTTAACCAATTCTTTAATCACCTCAAAATCACCACCCCAATAAAGCGATTCGGTTATTTGCACCGAATCCGGCACTTTATCACCTAAGGTATGGAGAAAATGTAGGGTATTCGATGAAACAGGCCCTCCAACATATAATTCCCCCTTAAAATTAAAAAGATCTTCAATTACCTCATCCGGATATAATTCAGAAGATTTGTTTAACACAAAGCCAACTGCGCCCTCCTCACCACATTCGGTTAGAAACACAATTGACCGACTAAAGTAAGGGCCTTGCAGAAAAGGCTCAGCAATTAAAATGCGTCCTTTTGCCGGTTTCAACTTAGGCTGTTGTGCTTTAAAAATATCAAAATCTAAACTCTTCATCTGTACTTATTCTTGTTATAAATGTAATAATTATAACGAAACAATGGTCATCAACTCTTAACCATTATTCAACTATTAACCCACATTCGCCAAAAGAGAAAACCATTAACACCCACTCTTACAACTAACATTTTCTCCTTTTGAAATATTAATTTAATACATATCAAACAAGATTACAATAGTTATTGCCAATTTTAAGTTTTCAGTCATCAATTTGACTCTTCAAAAAAATACTACATTATTGTATTCTTTTAAATATCTTCACAGTAAAAAGCACACAATATGAATTCGAGGTCTTTTGTTTTCTCCATGCGTGGTATTGTTATTGGTCTATTATTACTCTCTTCTCATTTTATTAGTGCCAGCAATTCTAAAGTTAATTCATTAGAACTTCCCCCTGCTATAATGAAGAATGTGACTTCAACAATTCGCATTCAACACGTTAAGGATGACATTTTTGTGCCAATCTTATTAATTAATGGTGCTAAAAAAGAATTGTTAGAAGATGAAAGTGGTCTTTATTGCAATTATACCTTCACCAATGATACAGAACTACAGTTAATACAAGCCAACCACATAGAGAAGAGAAACGTTTCTCCTATCCCCCTTTGGTTATCGATATTACCACCATTAATTGCCATACTAATGGCTTTGCTTACAAAGGAAGTATTTTCCTCACTTTTTGTAGGTCTCCTATTTGGCACAACTGTCATCTTCAAATATTCAGGCATTGGTTTCTTTGTAGCCATATTTAAAGGTGCGTTTGCAATTATTGATACCTACCTGATGCAAGCCCTATTAAGTCACGAACATCTCTCTATTATCATATTCAGCATGTTAATAGGCGGTATGGTAACACTTATATCTTTAAATGGCGGCATGAAGGGTGTTGTTAATATTTTATCGAGATATGCTAATAATAGACGATCAGGACAAATGATAACCTACCTAATGGGCTTACTCATCTTTTTTGATGATTATGCCAATACACTTGTAGTAGGAAACACCATGCGCCCAGTGACGGACAAACTCAAGATATCGCGAGAAAAACTGGCCTATCTCGTTGATTCAACCTCTGCTCCCATTGCTGCCATCGCATTTATTACAACATGGATTGGAGCTGAATTAAGTTATATTCAACAAGGTATAAATGAAGTAGGTCTTGAAGCTTCCGCATATTCTGTTTTTCTTCAATCCTTAAAATATTCTTTCTACCCGCTATTAACTCTCTTCTTTGTCCCACTACTTATTTGGCAAAAACGTGATTTTGGCCCTATGCTGAAAGCGGAAAAACAGGCATTACAAGCCGATCCAAATATTTTGAAAAAGAAAGCAGGCCGTTCTCCTCAAATTATGAAAGAATTGGAAGTAGCAGAAGATGCAACACCACGTTGGTACAATGCTGCCATTCCTGTTGCAATTGTTGTTTTTGGCACATTAGCCGGGTTAATCTACACGGGATGGGATACTATTATTTGGGGCAATACGTCTTTGAGTTTCACAACGAAACTTTCAAAAACCATTGGAGATGCTGATGTATTTAACGCTTTAATATGGTCATCGTTAGCAGGTGTTTTTGCCGCTTTAGTGCTAACCACAACTCAGCGTATCCTTAACTTAAAAGAAAGCATCGAAGGTCTTATTAATGGTTTTAAAACCATGTTCCATGCCATCTTAATACTATCCCTCGCCTGGTCGTTGGCCTTATTGACTGATCATTTGCATACGGCTGAGTTTATTACAGGCATACTTACTGCTATAAATATCAGTCCACAATTTATACCGGCACTCACTTTTATTTTTGCTGCAGCTATTGCGTTTAGCACTGGTTCGAGCTGGGGTACCATGGCCATTATTTATCCATTAATACTCCCGGCAATATGGAAAATAGGATTAGAAGCCGGCATGGATACTGAAACAATTTTACCTTTATTCTACAATGCGGTTTCATGCGTATTGGCAGGTTCGGTACTAGGCGATCATTGCTCACCAATATCCGATACAACTATTCTAAGTTCACTGGCCTGTTCATGTAATCACATTTATCACGTTCGAACGCAAATGCCGTATGCTCTATTAGTAGGTTCAGTTGCCCTATTAGCAGGCACCATACCTTCAGCATTTGGCGTACCTACCATTGTATCATACTTAATTTCTGCCGTCGTACTATTTGGTTTTATTCGCATTAAAGGGAAGCAGGTATAAAAAAGCTACCAGTCAAAATAGAATGAATGATAGCCTTTTTTTTGCTTTAAAATTAAGTCATCAAACTTGCAACCGATCAATATATTGCCGGAAAACGTTTGGGATCTGATTCTGCCATCATTGCATAAATTGCTTCATAAACATCTTCAGCATTCGGGTTACTGAAATAATCTCCGTCAGTTCCATATGCAGGGCGATGATCTTTTGCCGTCACTGTTTTTGGCGATGCATCTAAATGATAAAAAGCACCATGCTCCTCAACTACTTTATGCATCATATAAGCTGTTGCTCCTCCTGGCACATCTTCGTCAAAAAAGACAATTCTATTTGTTTTCTTTATTGATTCCAGTATGACTTTATCAATATCAAAAGGCAATAAGGTTTGTACGTCTATCAGTTCTACAGAAACACCTATTTCAGCTAATTGCTTAACCGCATCCTGAGCAATACGAACACATGAACCATAGGTCACCAAGGTCACATCTTTCCCTTCCTCTATAATTTCAGGTATCCCAAGAGGTAATTTAAACTCACCAATATTTGATGGACGTTTTTCGCGCAAACGATACCCATTAAGTGGTTCAATAACCAAAGCAGGATCATCAGCCGACAGTAAAGTATTATAGAATCCTGCCGCACGTGTCATATCGCGAGGCACGCACACATACACCCCTCTAATAGAATTGATAACCATACTTAAAGGCGAACCACTGTGCCAAATCCCTTCAAGACGGTGACCTCGTGTACGTACAATAACAGGAGCCTTCTGACCGTTCTTGGTACGATAACGCGTGGTGGCTAAATCATCACTCATGGTCTGCAATGCGTACAGTAAATAATCAAAATATTGTATTTCAGCGATTGGTCGCAAGCCTCGCAATGCCATTCCAATACCTTTACCCAGTATAGTAGTTTCACGTATACCTGTATCACGCACCCGTAAATCTCCATACTTTTCCTGCATGCCTTCCAGTGTTTGATTAACACCACCTAAAAAGCCCGTATCTTCTCCAAAAGTTACTACACGCGGATTATTTGCAAAAATATGGTCAAAGTTATCCCTTAAGATCTCACGACCAGGAACTGTTTTGACATCATCTGTAAACAAAGGTTCTACCGGCACTACTTTTAATGCCGAATACTCATCTTCACTATATAGCCATTTACTATAATTCTCCCAGCCTTGCTCTGAATACGTCTTAACCCATGCTTTCAGTTGAGCTTTCATCGTATTGGGTTTTTCACAAGCTGAGCAATAATGACGCAACACTTTACGAGCGGCACTTAATATTGCTTTACGATCTAACGCTAAGGTTGATTGTAAATCCTTAACAATACCATCTATCTTATCTTGCTTTATTTCGTTACAAACACACTCTTTGCGCGTAATAATTTCTAAGAGCTCTTTACGCTCTGCCTTAAACGCTTCATTAAAATCCTTATAAGCTTCCTTTTGTGCAAGTCTTACCTCAACTTGTGCCTCTTCTTCTATCTTATCTAACTCATCAGCTAAAGCAAGCTTACTGCTTAGCATCCATTTGCGCATTTGAACTATGCTATCATACTCCTTCTCCCATTGCAGACGCTCTTCAGACTTATAACGCTCATGTGATCCACTGGTAGAATGACCTATCGGCTGTGTTAACTCTTCCACATGAAACAATACAGGTACATGCTCTTCACGGCATCGCTTAATCCCTTCACTATACATTTGACAAAGGCCGGCATAATCCCAACCTTTAGCTGTATAAATCAACAAACCTGTTTTATCTTTAGCCCCTTTTTCAAAACCTCTAAGTGCCTTACTTATGCTCTCTTTAGTAGTTTGAAACTTCTTTGGAACAGAAATACCATAACCATCATCCCAAACCGATACTGCCATTGGAATTTGCAAAACACCTGCAGCATTTAATGTTTCAAAAAAATGACCTTCAGAGGTACTGGCATCACCAATGGTACCAAAGGCAACCTCGTTTCCATTGGTACTAAACTGATCAAATTGCTTTAATTCCGGATTATTACGATATAGTTTGGAAGCCATAGCCAAGCCAACCAAGCGTGGCATTTGCCCTGCCGTTGGTGATATATCAGAGGCTGTACATTTCATTTCCGAAAGGCGTTTCCAATTACCCTTTTCATCAATAAGTCTCGTACCAAAGTGGTTATTGAAGGAACGTCCTCCATTATCCGGATTTAATTCGGTACACGTTTCACCATACAATTGAGCAAAAAACTCTTTCGGTGTAGTCATTCCTGCAGCCAAAATAAAAGTTTGATCGCGGTAATACCCTGAACGCCAATCACCGTTTTTAAATTGCTTAGCCATGGCAATCTGGGGGATTTCTTTGCCATCACCAAATATTCCGAATTTTGCCTTTCCACCTAACACTTCCTTACGCGCCAATAAGCTCATATTACGGCTCACACAGGCAATTTTATAGTCGGTAATCACTTCTTCTTTAAACTCCGTAAAACTGAGTTCACTTCCTTCTACTGACATATAAATGAATTTCTTTAATACTATTTATAAGTTGTTGAAAGCACAAATTTACTAAAGTTGTACTATATATTTATGGGCAACTATCAAACATATGAAAGACTTAGATTGTTTGCCTTGAAACAAATTTTAGTATTTTTGTACTGAATTAAAAAGGGTAAAGATATGTGGCCGGTTTTATTATTAAGTATCGTGTTGATGGGAATTATATTTGTATTGATGTCTATACGAATACTACTTAAGAAAAATGGAAAATTTCCGAACTCTCATATTGGTGGAAACAAAGCCTTAAATGATAAAGGAATATACTGTGCGACGACGCAGGATAAATTAGCCAGAAAAGAGGCGTTCAAAATAAAACCGCTAAAATTAGATGGTGAGTTCGAAAGCAATACAACAAGCTGTTAATGAATAACAAATAAAAAAGAGGTTTGTGATCAACACAAACCTCTTTTTCATCCATTACACCCTAACCCAACACTAAAGTTCTTCTTCTTCCATCTTTTGTTCTATGTATAATTTATAGGCAAGTTGATTAATAACACATTTAGCAAAATATAATTCTTTCATTGAATCAAAAAGGCCAACCAATGTTTCACAAGAGTCGCCTATCAACTCTGACAATATAACGGTCGACTCATCATCAAAGATTATTTGTAGATCTTTACGCTTATTTACAAACATACAATTCAGACTAGTCTCCACTTCACCCTCATTAACAACAACTTCCACAACAGCATTCTCTTGCAGTTCGCCATCTTTATATATTTCGTAAACAATATTAAACTCCTCATCAAGCTTTTGAACGACGCGCACAGTACCGACCTGCAACTCATATGAAAAACGCTGATTTAAGTGCTCTACTTCAGCAGCTATGGCATATATTATCTTCTCTTTATAAAGAATATTATCCTCATCATCCTCCAAACTATACTGGAGTAATAAGGTGTCAGCAAAATCCATTTTAACATTTAAAAAATATTCCTCTTCAAATCCAAACCTTGATGTATGATGAACCTCAAATAGATTACTTTTTTCTTCTTCAACCCAAAGGTGGCCTGCATATTCCCCATCTTTATCAAAACGCGTTGCTAATTTGTACTTGTGATTAGTAAACATCTTACTACTCTCGTAGAGAAAATCACTGGTAGTCATTGTAAAGTTATTCTCTAACTCATCATCCCCTTCCTCTATTTTAAAAAGAAGCCTTGGATGTGTTACTTTTTCAAATGGAAGTTGAATAACAAAGTAGTCACTATCTCCAGTTCGATTGAAAAAAGTATACTTCTGTCCATCATAGCCAAAGCTCTTTGTTCCTTCTTTAGGTGTTGGAGCATACTCATACACACCTTTTAAATCATCAAGAATTATTTTTGTTGCAGGCGCATCATCAAGTAAATCAGACTTTAGATTAGATTGATCATCAACCAGCCATTCGTAGGCTTGTGATTTCTCAATGATGCCTACCGCTTCTTCTAAGTTTAAAGCAGCACTGGCAACCGATTCTTTTAGCGAAAGATTTTCTGTGGTTTGATCGAATTGATTAGATGAATCCTCACAATTACTAAATAAGAGACTAACGATCAGAAGCGCTCCTATTACACTTACATTTTTCTTCATTATAGATGGATTAAATATGATTAAAAGCTTATTCCTTCTTTCTCCGAAAATGCAAGTTAAGTCCCATATTAGTTCTTGTCAAGAATAAAATCTGAAAATCCTTTGGTCGAATATATTTTGTATTCAAGTGCTTCATCAGCCATAATAAAATAGGCTTCTAATTCTGGGTTCGCTCTAACAATTTCCAGACTTTTTTCGAAACCCAAAACCATAAATCCTGTGGCATAAGCATCAGCAGACATACAATCGGGCGCCAGCACAGACACTCCTAACAACTGATGTTGTACAGGGTAACCCGTAAAAGGACTAATTGTATGTGCGTATTTTTTTCCTCCTTTAACATAGAAATTGCGATAATTACCAGACGTAGCCAGGGCTACATCCGTAATGCCAATAATCTCCTGCAATTCGCGATTAAGTACTTCTGGATCATCAATGGGCTTATCAATACCTACACGCCATGATGTTTGTTTCGGATTTAGTCCTTTTACACGCATCTCACCACCAATCTCCACCATGTAATTATCAATTCCATAAGCTTCGAGTAATTCCGCAACCACATCAACAGCAAAGCCTTTGGCTATGGCACTACCATCCAGCATGATCTCTGGTTTCTGCTTAATAATTTTATCACGATCTAATTGCACCATATCCATACCAACATATGGCATTATTGAATCAATTAAAGCCTGTGTTACACTGTCTTTTTTTGAAAAACCAAAGCCCCATGCATTCACCAAGGGCGCCACCGTCATATCAAAAGCTCCACCTGTAGATGCTGTTATCTCCTTAGCCTTACGAAATACTTTACGAAAATACAAATCCGTATGGTCCGATTCATTCCTATTGATTTTACTAATAACCGACTCCTCTTTGTAGGTAGACATGGACCAATCGAAGGCATTTAAGGTGTTCTGTATGGTGTCTGAAAAATCTTCTGAACTCTCATAGGTCATATGGTAAATAGTGCCAAAAATAAGCCCTTCAATACGGAGGTATTCTTTTTTAGGCTGACAGGCTGTCAATATAACAACTGCAAGAAGTATAAATGGAAAACGCATAGTATAACAATTTTAGGAGGCAAAGGTGATAAAGAGAAGTAAAACTTCCAAGTGATTTTTTTACACTCATTACTCTAGAAGAAGATTATATACACCATTTACTAAATACTCTTCTTTAATATCTGGATTCAATACTTCAAAATACTCTTTAGATGAACGCCCAAGTTTAACCAACTTCTCTTTAATATAGTAACCTTGGTCATTTTTCTCTTTCACTACAAATACATAATATGAATCTCCTTTCTTAACAAAGGCACTGCGCGGCAAAGCTAATGCTTCTGATTCAGAATTATACCAATTAAATAATGAAGCTGGCCTTATAGTGTTTCATATAAATGGGATGATGAGTACTTGATTATTAGTTATATCAGGAACAGCACCAATTGGAATATTAACGATTGAAAAAATTCCAAAGGCCACCACACTAAACGTAAATAAGATAACTATAAACTTATTTTTAACGCTGTAGCTGATAATTCGGCTTAGCATATTTCGACATTTACATTCTGTATAAAAATTTGAACTCGTAATCTTTGAGAAAGCATTACTTCAAGCAACACAATTTTATTAGCAGAATAATGGAGAACCTCTCAGACTGAGCGGCTGTGTCGTGCAGGAGTCAACTAGTACAATTCCATGCTGTTGACAGTTATCTTGTTCTAATAATTCGGGATTATACAAAAGGAAATGAATAGGATAAAATAAGATCGTATAAATAACAGTTGTATTGTTATCTCTACAAGAAAACTCTTCCGGAGTTTCGTAATCCTCTAAATGATGATTGCCAATATTTAGAGCCAACATGTCTTCAAGAAAATCAAGTAAACCCGCATCAGCTGATTCAATTACTTTATACGAACCACTACTACAATGGGAATGCGGCACTATGGAGTGTCCCATTAAAATGGAGAGAGAAAGTAGTAGAATTATTCGTTGTAAACCTTTCATCCTCTTTTGTCAATTGTAGTTCTAAACAATATAACAGAAGAGTAGAATTATTGTTTACGGGTATAAAAAAAGCCCCAATGCTGGGGCTTTCTATATTCATTTATGATCCGAAATCATCAAAGTCAACCATTTCATCTGGCACACCAAGATCGTATAACATTTTTGTTATTGCATCATTCATCATTGGAGGTCCACATAAGTAGTATTCGATATCCTCTGGCTCATCATGATTGCTTAAATATTCATCATGAATTACCTGATGGATAAACCCGGTTGATCCTTCCCAGTTATCTTCTGGCAAAGGCTCTGAAAGGGCAATTGTAAATTTAAAGTTAGGAAACTCCTTCTCGATCGCACGGAAATGATCTTCGTAGAAAATCTCTTTCTTAGAACGCGCACCATACCAGAACGTAGCTTTACGACCAGTTTTTAAAGTATGGAATAAGTGGAAGATGTGAGAACGCATTGGCGCCATACCAGCACCACCACCTATAAACATCATCTCACGCTCAGTTTCCTTAATGAAGAACTCTCCATAAGGACCTGATACAGTTACTTTATCACCTGGCTTACGCGAGAAGATAAATGAAGAACAAATACCTGGATTTACCTTTTGAAAACCACCAGCAACACGATCCCAAGGAGGCGTAGCAATACGGATGTTCAACATCACGATATTACCCTCTGCAGGGTGGTTAGCCATAGAGTATGCTCGGTAAGTTGGTTCCGGGTTCTTCATGGTTAAATCGTACATGCCAAATTTTTCCCACTCACCGCGGTACTCTTCTTCGATGTCCATATCCTTGAAGTCAACATCAATCTTAGGCACGTCAATTTGGATGTAACCACCCGATTTAAAGTCTAGGATTTCACCGTCAGGTAACTTCACTACGAACTCCTTAATAAAGGTTGCTTGTCCGTCGTTCGATACCACTTCACATTCCCACTTCTTGATACCCATCACTTCGGCAGGTATCTGCATGTCCATATCTTCTTTAACCTTTACCTGACAAGCTAAGCGCCAGTTATTGGCTGCTTCCTTACGGGTAAAATAACCTGTTTCGGTAGGTAGTATTGAACCGGCACCGCTATCAACCTGACAACGACACATGGCACATGTACCACCACCACCACAAGCTGATGGCAAAAATATTTTATTACTTCCTAAAGCTGACAACAAGGTCTGACCTGGCTCTACCACTAAAGCTTTCTCACCATCATTAATATTAATGGTTACCTCGCCTGATGGCATCAGTTTTTTCTTAGCGTACAATAAAATCGATACCAATAATAAGATAACCAAAAGGAATATCACTATACTGGAGATGATTACTGTACTATCAATTGCTAATAATGTCATTTCTAATACTTTTTCTATTTTACAACTGAATTCCCATGAAACTCATAAATGCCACACCCATTAATCCAGTCACAATAAAAGTGATACCTAGGCCACGTAATGGAGCAGGTATATCAGAGTACTGAATTTTTTCACGAATAGCAGCAATACCTACAATGGCTAATAACCAACCAATACCAGAACCTAATCCGAATACTGTTGCTTCACCCAAGTTAGCATAGTCGCGCTCTTGCATAAATAACGAACCACCTAAGATGGCACAGTTAACAGCAATAAGCGGTAAGAAAATACCCAGTTGTGAGTATAATGCAGGCGCATACTTCTCAACAATCATTTCAACCAACTGTACCATGGATGCAATGACAGCGATAAACATGATAAAACTTAAGAAGCTTAAATCATAAGTGGCAAATTGATTTTCAAGGCCCAATAAACCATCTACCCACGCCAAAGCACCTTCGCTAAGTACGTATTGATTTAAAAGGTAGTTTACAGGAACAGTAATGCCTAAAACAAAGGTTACTGCCAATCCAAGTCCAAGTGATGTATTCACCGTTTTTGATACCGCTAGGTACGAGCACATTCCGAAGAAATAGGCAAATACCATGTTATCAATAAAGATGGACTTGATGAATATATTTATATAATCCATTTTTCTCTTCTTTTAAGGTTACGATTCAATCAAATCTTTATCACGTGAACGCTGCACCCAGATAATGATTCCCACAACAATTAATGCCATTGGAGGTAAAATCATGAATCCGTTGTTAGCATATCCCCATTCGTAAAACACATCAGGGATAACCTGAATACCACCAAGACCCGGTAGGGTTAATGTACCAGTACCTAATAACTCACGAACAAACGCAACAATAATCAATATCATACCATAACCTGCACCGTTACCAATACCATCTAATACGGCTGGCCATGGCTTGTTACCAAGGGCAAAAGCCTCAAGGCGACCCATAATAATACAGTTGGTAATAATCAATCCAACAAATACTGATAGCTGTAAGCTTACTTCATAAGCATAGGCCTTGAGCACCTGGTCAACAATAATTACCAGCGCAGCCACAACTACCAATTGAACGATAATACGAATACGTGATGGTATTGTATTACGCAGAAGAGATATAATCAAATTAGAGAATACCGTTACAAACATCACCGAAATTGATAATACAATTGCCGGCTCAAGTTTCACTGTTACTGCTAAGGCAGAACAGATACCCAACACCTGAATGGTAATCGGGTTTTGTGCTCCAAGAGGAGTCGTCAACAGCTTCAGATTCTTAGCTGAGAACAATGGTTCTTTTTCACTACTCATCGTCACAATATTTTAGTTTTTCAAAAACTTTTCATAACCACTCAAACAGTCTTTCAGCATGTTACCAACACCAACACTGGTAATTGTACCACCCGAAATACCATCTACTTTATGAAGATCACCTGCTGATTGTCCTTGTTTCACAACCGTAATGGAAGCAAATTTACCAGACGCATCAAATAACTTCTTACCAGCAAATTGCTCTTGAAAGTTATCGGCTGTTATTTCAGCTCCAAGTCCAGGTGTTTCTCCTTTATGACCAAAAGTAGCACCAAACACAGTATTCTTATCCTCGTTTAAAGATACATAACCCCATACAGGGCCCCATAAACCTTTTCCGCGAACAGGAATCACGTATTTCGTTGATCCATCATCTAATTGACACACATAAATAGGATACGCTTGTTCCGCTTTATCCTTCTTTATTTCTTTAGCTAGGTTAACGGTAAAAGCTTCACCCTCTACCTTTTCACCTTTAATATTTAATACATAAGCATTTTTGCCAATGTATTTCTCAAATTTTGCTTCTGCATCATTTGCTGTACTCTCAACCTGTATTGTCTTCAAGATGTCCATCTTCTTGGCCACGGCCTCGTTTTTATCTTGAAGTGGTTTTAACGCTTGCGCTAGAAAGGCTAATATTGCCGCTACCACAATCACCATAACAGATGCGTACAGAAATGTGTATGTATTTCCTTGTCTATCCATTTCTTTAATTATTTAGGCAGCTACTTTAGCTCTTTTTAAACGTCGTTTAATATTTCCTTGCACTACATAATGGTCAATCAACGGTGCAAATGTATTCATCAATAAGATGGCTAACATCACACCTTCTGGATACGCTGGATTGAACACACGAACCATAATAGCTAAGAAGCCAATCAAGAATCCATAAATCCATTTACCTCTTTCAGTACGCGTAGCTGATACCGGATCAGTTGCCATAAATACAGCACCAAAGGCAAAACCACCAATACATATATGATGTAAAGCATCAACTTGCATTAAGGCGTTAGCACCCCAAAGGTTGAATAATAATCCCATGACATATCCACCGGCAAATACAGAAACAATAATTTTCCAGCTTCCGATACCTGTGTAGATAAGGATAGCTGCACCAATCAAAATAGCTAAAGTAGATGTTTCACCAATTGAACCAGGAATCATCCCAATAAAACTCTCCATAATAGAGTGGCTTGGCGCTACTCCTGAAGCAGCCTGACCTAATGATGTGGCTCCTGAGAAACCATCAATAACACCTTCTCCATTTGATAATCCTGAAATCCAAACTTTATCACCCGACATTTTTGATGGATAAGCAAAGAATAGGAATGCACGTGCTACTAAAGCCGGATTCCAAATATTCATACCTGTACCACCAAATACCTCTTTGCCAATAATAACAGCAAAAACAGTTGCTACAGCAACCATCCACAAAGGCACATCAACTGGCAATACTAAAGGAATTAGCATACCCGATACTAAGAATCCTTCTTGTACTTCGTGGCCTCTGAACTGAGCAAAAATAAACTCAACTCCTAAACCAACGCCGTATGATACAATGACGATTGGCAATACTTTAAGAGCTCCATGCCCTACTTCTGCCCAAAAACCAGCATCAACACCCATAGCCAGGAAATGCTGATAACCAGTGTTCCAAATACCGAATAGCAAAGCAGGAATTAATGCTTTCACCACAATTGCCATGGTACGTTTCAAATCAACCGCATCGCGCACATGAACCCCATTTTTATTGGTCGTGTTAGGAACAAAAAACAGTGTTTCAAGAGCATCGAAGGTCGAATGAAATTTCTCAAACTTCGCGCCCTTCTGAACGTGAGGTTTGATATTATCTAATAAATTTCTTAACGCTTTCAATGTATATTAGTTTTATAGTTATTAATCAGAAATCTGTAGTTGTGTATGAACTAGCTACTGTCATCTGACTTCTGACTAATTTAACTTAACTCCTTAATCATTAAATCAATACCCTTGCGCAACGTAGCTTGCAATGGTTGCTTTGAAGTACATACAAA
>Ga0209475_10002483_pt1 | contig 18418 bp, 18 predicted proteins | sample tdDd471_FD_187128 | JGI IMG/M metagenome (GOLD analysis project Ga0209475, IMG submission 187128) | Marine sediment microbial communities from the Atlantic coast under amendment with organic carbon and nitrate - tdDd47.1 (SPAdes)... | ecosystem: Environmental > Aquatic > Marine > Coastal >... | reverse complement strand
TAGCAACGCCGCCTGGGCACAGAGCTTCAACAGTGGCACCAAGTTCAACACCACCAAGTACTACAACTACCGCGTGAGGGCGGTCAGGGCTTTTTAACAATTTATCTATTTAACAATTTACCGCGAAGCGGTCGATTTTTTTAAATAGAATAGAATGCAGTATTAATAATCAAGGGATGCCAACCGGATAGGGGATGACGGCCCAGTAGGAATCGCTGTATTTGCATGGCCTGGTGCCAATTTTCTTAACAGATTGGTTCCCTCGCCGGAGCAAAGCGAAGGCGACACGCGGTCGCAATAGCCACCGTTCCAAAAAAGCGGAATTGATAGAATTCGATAGCAGCGACAGACCTTGCGAGGAGCAAAGCGATGTGGCAAGCAGTCTCAACCTTATGAAGGTTTTTTAGTACTAAAAATAGATATCACAAACACCAAATCGAACACAAATGAAAAAAATCAAACTCTTCCTCTTAGCCATAGCAATTACAGCAAGCTACAGCTTATCAGCCCAGGTAGCAGTAACCAACGATGGCAGCAGCGCCGATGGTTCGGCCATGCTGGATGTAAAAAGCACTGACAAAGGCTTTTTGCCACCACGGATGACACAAGTTCAAATTGAAGCCATAGTCGATCCTGCAAATGGCTTGATGGTATACAATACCGATGACTGCAAATACTATGTATACAGGGAATGTAACGCTATTTGGCTGGAAGTGGAATTTGGCTCAGGAATCATTGGTCCATCATTTATCAATTGCGGGGATTTGTTAACTGATTATCATAACAATCGAGCTTATAATACTGTACAAATATACTCACAGTGTTGGATAGCCGAAAATTTGTCATCTACTAAATACAATGATGGTACAGATATTCCTATAGTGGAGGACCAAACAACATGGGCAAATTTAACAGAACCCGCCTATTGCTGGTACGAAAACAACCAGGCTGGTTATGCCAATAATTATGGTGCATTGTACAACTGGTATACAGTGAATACAGGCAAACTGTGCCCTGTCGGTTGGCATGTGCCTGATCAGGATGAGTGGTATGCTTTAAGAGATTATCTGGGTGGGTGGGGAGATGCAGGTGGTAAAATGAAAAGTACCCGCACTGAACCTGATCCACATCCCAGATGGAATAGCCCAAACGAAGGAGCAGATAATTCCAGCGGTTTTACAGGCCTTCCGGGAGGTTGGCGTAATAATGAGAGTACAGGAGTTTTCTGGAACCTTGGTGAGTCCGGTGAATGGTGGTCTTCGACTGACAATGCTCAAACCCGTCCATGGTCATTTAGTTTACATTTCAGTAGTAGTAGTTTAGGATCTCATTACAGTTATTGGCAGAGTGGATTATCTGTACGCTGTGTAAAAGACTAAGATGTTTGCTGGAATCCTTTTTCAACGAAGACTTATTTACCAAACTCACGCAGATTTGTTGTCCGTTCGAAAAACATAAAACAAGACATTACAAAACATAAATCAATAAAAAATGAAAAACATCAAACTATTTCTCTTAGTAATAGCAGTTTCAGCAAGCTACAGCGTATCAGCCCAGGTAGCAGTAACAGATGATGGCAGCAACGCCGATGGCTCGGCGATGTTCGAGGTAAAATCTGATGATAAAGGCATGCTAATACCACAAGTTACCTTAACCGGTGTTAACGATGCATCAACTATCGAGACTCCGGCAACAAGTCTTTTGATCTACAATACCGCCACAGTTATGGATATAAGTCCCGGTTACTATTTCAACTCAGGTACACCAGCAGCTCCTGTTTGGGTAAGATTAGTTGACCAAAATGGAACAGCAGCAGGACAAATGTTATACTGGAGTGGGTCAGAATGGGCAACTATAGCACCAGGACAGGATGGTCAGGTCTTAATGAGTATTAATGGAGTTCCGACTTGGACAAGTCAAAACATAAATGATTTAACTATTGGAGATTATTATCAAGGGGGAATAATAGCATATTTTTTGGAACCAGGAGATCCGGGCTATGATGCAAACGTTCGGCATGGTCTTATTGCTGCCACAAATGACCAGGGCAGTTCCAATACATGGTATAATGGGAGTTATATAGCAACAGGTGCAAATGCTGCAGTATTAGGCACTGGCAGTGCAAATACAACCGAAATTATTTTGGACCAGGGAAATACAGGAACTTATGCAGCTAAAATATGTAGAGATTATACCGGGGGAGGTTATAATGATTGGTTTTTACCCAGTCTGGTAGAACTTAATAAACTTTATTTAAATCAGGATGTTATTGGTGGTTTTTTTGATGCATGGTATTGGAATTCTACCGAGAGCGATTACAACCTCTCAGAACAGGCATGGGGGCAGGACTTTAACCTTGGTAATTATGGTAGTTCCATGAAGAGCAATACGTACAGAGTGCGTGCGGTTCGGGCTTTTTAAATTAAAATCTATAACGAACATTATAAAGGCACCGATATAATGAAAAACATCAAACTCCTTTTCTTCGCAATAGCAATTACAACAAGCTACAGTTTATCAGCACAGGTAGCAGTAACAAACGATGGTAGCAGCGCCGATGCTTCGGCAGGCCTTGAGGTTAAATTTACTGATAAAGGTTTATTGCCACCACGAATGACCGAAGTACAACGCAATGCAATAAATAATCCTGCAGCAGGCCTTATTATCTTTTGTACAGACTGCCATGAATTACAAATATTTAATGGATTAGTATGGACCAATATGGTTGGAGATACGCCAACAGCTCCTTATTTTCTTTGTGGTGAACAGCTTTTGGATATTGATGAAAATTCTTACAACACCGTTCAAATTGGTACACAGTGTTGGATGAAGGAAAACCTTAGAACAACAACATACAACAACGGAACTCCTATTCCCAATGAAACGAATAACTCAGTATGGAGTAATTTAACTACCGGAGCTTATGCCTGGCATGATCACAACATATCATGGAAAGAAAAATACGGTGCATTATATAATTGGTACACAGGAGTTGATGTTAACGGGCTTTGCCCAAATGGCTGGCACGTACCTACAGAAGGTGAATGGACAGTACTATTTAATTACATTGGCGGTTGGGGATCGGGCAACGAGCTAAAATCTTGCAGGCAGGTGGATTCTCCTTTAGGTGGAGATTGCACTACAGGCGAACATCCTCGATGGGATCAAAATATTTCTCAGCATGGCACCGACGATTACGGCTATTCAAGCCTTCCGGGCGGAAGCCGTAGGTTAGACGGTACTTTTAGACTTTACGGAACCACGGGATATTGGTGGTATTCTAATGAGGGTTCATCTGTCTCAGGTCTGGCATTGGAGTTGAGTTACAGTTCTTCTGGTATTGTTACGCTTAATACCCCTAAGCAGCAAGGGTTTAGTGTCCGTTGCATAAAGGAATAGCCCTGTGAAATAATTCTAAACCAAGAAGGATTCGTGTTATGCATGTCCAGGTGCCAGAATTTAGAACAGATTGCCACGCTTCACTCGAAATGGTCAATCCCCTGTAGAAGTGGAATTTACGGAATCCGATAGTAGCGAGGGATATTGCGAGGAACGCAGTGACGAAGCCTGCCTCGCCGTCGTGCATGACTCAATTAGATGGCAAGGAGGGCAAATCGTCTCAATTTAACGAAAGCATTTTAGTACTAAAAAAGATCACAAACACAAAATAAACAAAAATGAAAAACATCAAACTCTTCCTCATAGCATTGGCAATTACAGCTAGCTACAACATAACAGCCCAGGTAGCAGTAACAAACGATGGCAGCAGCGCAGATGGCTCGGCAATGTTAGAAGTAAAAAGTACCGAAAAAGGTTTTCTGCCGCCTCGGATGACAAAAGCACAAATAGAGCAAATTCAAAATCCGGCTGATGGCTTGATGGTTTACAATACCGAAATAAAACGGTTTTTCTTTTTTGATGCTTCCTCCAACAGATGGAATGAGATAGCACTTGGCCCTGGTTTAATTTCCACTGGCTGCGGAACAGTTACCGACATTGATGGCAATACCTACAGTACAGTTCAGATAGGCCCTCAATGTTGGATGAAGGAAAATCTGGCAACTACAAAATACAATGATGGCTCAAACATTCCCCATGTAACTGACAATTCAGAATGGGCGGATTTGACCACCCCTGGCTATTGCTGGTACAATAACGACAAGCCAAGCTACGGCGATACCTACGGCGCACTGTATAACTGGTACACAGTAATAAACATAACAAATCTTTGCCCTGATGGCTGGCATGTTCCTTCATATGAAGAGTTAGATTCCTTATTTGAATATTTAGAAACAAGGGCAGAATATGCCTGCGGTACTACTTCATCATACATTGCCAAGGCACTTGCGGCTACATCTTATTGGTCTGTTACCACCATAAATTGTGCTATTGGGAACGATTTATCTACTAATAATTTAACCGGCTTTACAGCCCTTCCGGGCGGTGTCCGAGAAAGTAACGGAATTTTCTACTACATTGGTGATAACACTGGTGGTTGGTGGTGTGTTACACCGACAAGTACCGGTTCGGTATATCTATTGTATCTGGAGTCGTATACCTATAAACCTATCAAGTATGCTTACTCTGGTAAGAACATGGGATTCTCAGTTCGTTGTTTGAAGGATTAGCTGGCGAAATTAAAAACCCTGACTGTAATTCCATCCAGGGTTTATTATGAAAGATTTCAAGGTTGTTTATCCCACCTTCCCAAGCATCACTAAATCATTCACAACTATTTCGGTAATGTAACGGCGCTTGCCCTCTTTATCATCATAACTGCGGTTGCTTAGTTTGCCCTCCACTGCAATTTGCTTTCCCTTTTTCAGATATGTGCCTGCAATATCTGCCAGGCCACCCCAAATCACCAGGTTGTGCCATTGGGTTTGCGTTACTTTTTCACCTTGCTTGTCGCGGTATGTTTCAGAGGTAGCCAATGAAAATTTTGCTACTTTCTTTCCATTGCTTGTTTCTTTAACTTCCGGGTCCATGCCCAGGTTGCCAATTAATTGTACACTGTTTCTTAAAGTTTTCATAACTATTTTATTTAAGTGAATAGATTAAAAAAAATGATGAAGCAAACATAGGGTAGGTGATAGCGCAGATTCGGTTAATAAATAATTGCTTTCGTTTCCAAATGGATTTAATCGTTTGTAAGCGTTTGTAAATGGATTTTTGTTATCTTTATGCTATCTATTAAACCCTTAACAAAATGGAAGAAATAAAAAACTTTTTTATTGAAACTCCGGGGCTGGCGTTAATTGCGCTTGGAATAATCGGATTTATATGGGCCATTACAGGTGGTGGCCTCAAAACCAAGGTTGGCAATTTACCTGTTATTACAGATTCAGCCCGAAAAATTACATACATCATAAGTGCAATTGTATTAGCTGTTGGGATTGCTATCCATTTTCTAACACCCCCACTGTCACAAGAGAAAAAAACAGATCCAGTCGTTATTAAGGATAAAACAGATACCATTTCAGAAGAGCAGGTAAAACCACTTCCACAAAAGTTTACTTTAACAGGAGTTTTAAAGGACGTATTTAATAACAGATTAAAAGGAAAAGATATTTCTATAGTTTTTGAGAACACTGAAATAGGAAACGTACCAACTGACAACAAGGGAATCTTTGAATTTAGGGATATACTTGAACACAAGGTTTATACAATTAGCTTTATCGATTCGTCCGAAAAAATTCATGTTAGAGGCCAACAGCCTGATTCAGTTTTTTTGAAATATGTGCCTTATACAGGTTTTAAAGCCACGATTTGTAGAAGTATTGAAGATAGAAAACCGGTCGACCCGTATTATGGGAATAATATTGTAATCAAAAGTGATTCGCTGAATATTGAGCCAGACGAGGGACTTCCTTCTATATCCTGCTTTATGGAAATTTTAGGTGACCACACTTATTCCATAGGTAAAGTTATCGTAATTTATCTCGACTGGTATTTTAATGGTCAATTGGTTGAAGATGATCATGACATTGAAGCTGGTATGAGTACAAACAACAATGGCTTTCGTACCTGGGGTGATAAAAAGGTTTGGAAGGGTAGCTGGAAACTTGTAATCCGAACCGAATCGGGCGACGAACTTGACCATTTTTTCATTGAGATAATTTAATACACTATGGAAGATACGCGACAAAAATGCCTCGAATGTGAAGAACCCATGGTTGGCAGAATTGATAAAAAGTTCTGCTCCGACCAATGCCGCAACACCTACAACAACCGCAGCAAACGAACTGTAACGAACTACATGCGCAGGGTGGATGGTATCCTTAAAAAAAACCGAAGAATACTTGATGGGCTTGTACCCCAGGACAAGTATACTGCGCACAAGGACATGCTTGTAAAACTGGGTTTCAACTTCGATTTTTTTACCCACATTTACACCACCAAAACCGGTAAGGCATATTATTTTTGCTACGAAATGGGTTACCTGCCACTGGGGAATGATTTTTATGCAATTGTTAGAAGAGAAGGGTAAAAAGATGAAAAACATTATAGGGCTTGCAGGTTTCTATAACCCGTGTGGCTTCATTGTTATACTTCTCCTGTTCTTGCCTGCTTTGTTGTCGGGTAAGCCCCTTTCTGAAAATGCAAAAATAATGATACTTACCTGTGGGCCCGAAAAGCCCATGTATGCCATGTTTGGCCATACAGCTATCCGGGTAGATGATCCCCAGAACCACATTGATGAAGTTTACAACTTTGGTACTTTCGATTCGGGTACTCCAAATTTTTATATCAAGTTTTTGGGTGGAAGACTTCAATATGCTTTATCGGTTAACAATTATCAATCATTTATACGCGAGTATAAAAACGAGAAAAGATGGGTGAAAGGGCAGGAGCTGCTATTATCCAAGCAATTTAAGGAAATTTTGTACGACTCCCTCAGGGAAGCTTACAGGCCGGAAAACCGCTATTACAGATACGATTTTTTTAGAGACAACTGTTCCAGTAAAATTATAAACCTCGTTACATCATTTACTGAAAACCAATCTGCCATTGACTCTCTTAATACATCCGCAAACCTAACATATCGCTCTGCATTGCGGTATTATCTTCAAAACCGCCCGTGGATGTTATTTGGCTTCAATCTTCTGTTGGGCCCCTTTTCCGATCAGGAGATCAGCCGGAAACAATCCGCTTTCCTACCAGATTACCTGATGCTTGAAATCGAAAAAACTGGTCTTGCCTCCGGCCCGGAACTATTACTTGAAGGGAATGACCAGGCCAAAAGACCTGGCGATATTGCCTCACCAATGATGCTATTATGGATAATCGCCCTGATATTTGTTGTTGAAGTGTTTTGGCTAAAAACAAGTAAATCTGTATCCAATGGTATCGATTTATTTCTCTTTACCTTGTCAGCGGTACTGGGATTACTTTTTTTAATTCTTTGGTTTTGGAGTGACCATGTTTCACTTCACGTCAATTTAAATTTGCTGTGGGCAAATCCACTTTTACTAATTTTACTATGGACCATTCCAGCTGAAAAGAAAAGATTTAACAGGATATTTCTTTTGCTATATGCCTTATTGTTATTCTTTTTCCTGATCAACTTCAATAAGTTGCCACAAAAGATTCCTATGGAACTTATGCCAATTGTAACTGTTTTGGCATTAAGGGCTGTGAACAGGGTATTTCAATTCAGGAAGATGGAATCAAAAATTGAATAATTAAGAATATGGCGTTTTGCGTTTCAAGTACGGTGGTTTTCTCTGAATTTTAAATTCAATTAATGTACAACTTAGATGTACATTTGGTTAATCTGATTTGAAACATAAAATTAGTTTGTATGCCTGTTCGTGCATTACCTCGATAAAGCAACCGCAAAAGGGCTTTTTTTGATTTTTTTTAACCTCAAGCAACCATAATGCTTTAATAACAATCTATGTTATGCAGGCTAACAATTAAATCTGTTAATTTGCGTTTGCAACTAATTATTTTAAAATGATGTCATCGGTGAATTTTAAACACTATATTTTCTTACTTATCTCCATCTTGTTCATCTCTATACCTGCTATGGCCCAAATTGGTGGTAACAGTGTATACAAGTTTTTAAACCTGACCAGTTCGGCCCGAACCGCTGCAATGGGTGGGAGTTTTCTTGCTGTAAAGGATGGTGATCTCACCCAGGTTCTATTCAATCCATCTGTTCTTGATACAAAAATGGATAACAGTATGGCTTTAAGTTTTGTTGATTTTTACACTGATGTAAATTATGGATTTGCCAGCTATGCCAAATCCTTCAACAATATCGGTACATACCATGCCACCATGCAATACATCAACTATGGTGAGTTTACCTATGCCGACGAAACCGGTCAAACCTACGGTACTTTTACAGCCAACGAACTGGCCATGAATATCGGATGGGGCAGGAACCTTGATTCTTTATGGTCGATTGGCTCAAATATAAAATTTATCTACTCGGGGCTTGAAGACTACCAATCGTACGGGTTGGCGGTGGACGTTGCGGGATCGTACCATAATCCAAAGAATGATTTTACGATGTCGTTGATTTTCAGAAATATTGGGGTGCAGTTAAAACCTTATCGATCAGGACACAATGAGCCTCTGCCCTTTGAAATCAATTTTGGGCTCTCGCAAAAGCTGAAGCATTTGCCATTTCGTTATTCAATTTTGTTAACAAACCTCCAGAAATGGGATTTAACTTATTATGATCCCAATGATCCTGACAATAAGATCGATCCAATAACCGGTGAGGTTCAGGAAGAAAGTGGTTTTAGTGATTTTGCCGACAAAGCACTGCGACATTTTGTAATTGGTGGAGAATTCATTCCATCCAAACATTTTCAGATTCGTTTTGGATACAATTACCAGCGCAGGCAGGAACTGGGCGTAAGTACTAAAATGGGAATGGTTGGATTTTCCTGGGGTATCGGGCTGCGGATTTCAAAGTTTCAGATTGATTATTCAAGGGCAACTTACCATTTGGGCGGATCCCCTAACTATATTACCATCCGTACTAATTTTTCTGATTTCGGCAAGAGATAAATTTTCCCTCAATTGTTGAATTTTACTTTCTTATCAAACCTCCTGATTGGATTAAAGTCGTTTGTGCTCAAACAAGTGTAATAACACTGATTCACGTTGAATTAACATATTTTAATAGCCCGTAGAAAGCCATTGCAACGAGTATTATATAGCTTTGCAACACTTTAATTTTTCAACTCATTTACCATGCCACATTATCATACCTTAGGTAAAATACCACATAAGCGACACATACAATTTAAAAAACCAGATGGAAGCCTTTACGCTGAACAATTGGTTTCGACAGAGGGTTTTTCAGATGATTATTCATTGGTCTATCATCAGTATCCGCCTACCCTGGTTACCAAAATTGATGAATCCTATTCAGTAGCTCCTAAGATAGCCATGTCGCAAAATATGCAGCACCGTAGTTTGTTGGGCTTTAAGATTTCGGCATGCAATGATTATCTCGAAAGCAGGAAATATGTGCTGGTTAATGATGATGTGTACATTAGCCTCGCCGCACCGAAGGAATCGATGAAAGATTATTTTTTCAAAAATTCAGCTGCTGATGAAATGATATTTGTACACAAGGGTCAGGGCACACTCCGGACCATGTATGGAAATATTGATTTTGCTTATGGCGACCACCTGGTTATTCCAAGAGGTGTTATTTACCAGATGGAATTCAAAAACCGGGATAACAGGTTGTTTATTGTAGAATCCTTTACTCCTCTGCGTTTCCCTAAAAGGTATATGAACAAGTCTGGCCAATTGCTTGAGCATTCACCATTTTGCGAACGGGATATCCGTAAACCAGACGCCCTTGAAACCCACGATGAAAAGGGTGATTTTTTGGTTAAAATAAAACGTGATGACCTGATCTTTCCATACCATTATCAAACCCATCCATTTGATTTGGTGGGCTGGGATGGGTATCATTATCCCTATGCTTTTTCAATTCATGATTTCGAACCGATTACTGGCCGTGTGCATCAACCACCACCAGTCCATCAAACTTTTGAAACACCAGGCTTCGTAATGTGTGCTTTTGTTCCAAGATTGTACGATTATCATCCTGAGGCTATTCCGGCACCATATCACCACAGCAATGTTGATTCTGATGAAGTCTTGTATTATGTGGATGGTGATTTCATGAGCCGTAAACATGTGGAAAAGGGAATGATCTCCCTGCATCCGATTGGAATACCACATGGGCCACATCCGGGAGCAGTCGAGAAAAGTATTGGCAAAAAAGAAACCAACGAGCTTGCAGTGATGGTCGATACATTCAGGCCACTTAAAATTACTGAAGATGCACTTCAAATTGAAGACAAGGATTATTACCTGAGCTGGCTCAATGATTAGGCGGAAGATGGTATCAGGTACAGGGTAGTAGAGGAATAGATTTAGAGGATTAACGGTTAACTTTCAACGATTAACAATAACTATAAATAAATGAGTACACAAAATCAGGCACAGGATTTTCTTCCAATTAACGGGACAGATTATGTTGAATTTTATGTGGGCAATGCCAAGCAGGCTGCCCATTATTACCAAACTGCTTTTGGTTTTCAGCCCTTGGCTTATGCCGGCCTAGAAACAGGCTTGAAAGACAGGGCTTCTTACGTATTGGCACAGGATAAGATCAGGTTTGTATTTACTACAGCCCTTTACCCTGAAAGTGATATTTCAGATCATGTAAAGAAACACGGCGATGGAGTAAAGGTGGTTGCTCTTTGGGTTGATGATGCCACCAAATCCTTCGAAGAAACAACAAAACGTGGTGCTAAGCCATATATGGAACCACATGTGGAAAAAGATGCTCACGGTGAAGTAGTATACTCTGGGATTCATACCTATGGAGATACCGTTCATATTTTTGTGGAAAGAAAAAATTACAAAGGTGTATTTCTTCCAGGTTACGAAAAATGGGAACCACATTACCAGCCTGAGCCAGTTGGTCTAAAATATGTTGACCATATGGTGGGGAATGTTGATTGGGGACAGATGAATACCTGGGCAGAATTTTATGCCAAAGTAATGGGTTTTGCCCAGCTGATTTCATTCGATGATAAAGATATCGCTACCGATTTCACTGCACTTATGAGCAAGGTGATGGCCAATGGCAATGAAAGAATCAAATTTCCAATCAATGAACCCGCCGAAGGAAAGAAAAAATCACAGATTGAAGAATACATTGATTTTTACCAGGGCTCTGGTGTTCAGCATGTGGCCATGGCAACCGATAACATCCTTGAGACTGTTAGTGCACTCCGGGATAGGGGAGTGGAGTTTTTGCGCGTTCCCGATACTTACTATGAGACTTTGTTAGGCCGCGTGGGCAGTATTGACGAACAGGTGAAGGAACTGCATGATCTGGGTATTCTTGTCGATAGAGATGATGAGGGCTATCTTTTGCAAATCTTTACAAAGCCTGTTGAAGATCGTCCTACCGTATTTTATGAGATCATTCAGCGTAAAGGAGCCCGTTCCTTTGGGAAGGGCAATTTTAAAGCACTTTTTGAATCGATTGAGTTGGAACAAGCAAGAAGAGGAACATTATAGTTTAGGAGGTTCACAATTTTGTAATATGGGCCTGGCAACATATTTTTATTAATAAAGAATTTTTAATCCCACAAAAATGATAAAAGCAAACGATCCCTCTATCAGGACATGGTTACCTGTAAAAGATGGGAGTGATTTTCCAATACAAAATATTCCATTTGGGATTTTCAAACCACACAACCGAACAAATCCAAGAGCAGGTACGAGGATAGGTGACCTGGTAATCGATCTTGCAGCTATTGCGAGCAAAGGCTATTTCACGGATGAAGGCATTGAAAACAGGGAAGTGTTTTATAAGGATACCCTCAACGAATTTATAGCTCTGGGCAAGCCGGTTTGGCGTGCTGTGCGGAACAAAATTTCCGATATCTTTGATTATGATAACGAAGAATTTTGGAATACTGATGACTTCAAGCAGGGTATCTTTCATCAAATTCAGGATGTGGACCTTTTAATGCCAGTACAAGTTGGCGACTATACCGATTTTTATTCAAGTATCGAACATGCTACCAATGTGGGTAAAATGTTCCGTGATCCAAAAAATGCTTTGTTGCCCAATTGGAAACATATTCCGGTTGGTTATCATGGCAGGGCATCATCCATCGTAGTTTCCGGTACTAATGTACATCGCCCGATGGGTCAAACCCGGCCTAGTGATGATGAACTGCCAATGTTTGGACCCAGTAAACAATTGGATTTCGAACTCGAAATGGCTTTCATTACAGGTAAAGAGACCAATCTTGGCGATAGGATATCGACAGAAGAGGCGGCTGATCATATTTTTGGAATGGTATTGTTTAATGACCTGTCGGCACGTGATATCCAAAAGTGGGAGTATGTACCTTTGGGCCCTTTTCTATCAAAAAACTTTGGTTCAGTCATTTCTCCATGGGTTGTTACTCTGGACGCACTTGAGCCTTTTAAGCTTCAGGGCCCTAATCAGGAACCGGAAGTTTTACCTTACTTAAAGTATGAAGGAGCAGCCAATTACGACATTCAACTTGAAGTATTACTTGCTGGTGAAGGCCAAGAGCCACATCGTATCTGTCGATCGAATTTTAAATATATGTACTGGAATATTCATCAGCAACTTGCACATCAAACTGTCAGTGGCTGTAATATCAATATTGGCGATATGTATGCCTCCGGTACAATCAGTGGCCCAACACCCAGTTCTTTTGGTTCAATGTTGGAATTGAGTTGGCGTGGTACCAAGCCGATTGCAATGCCGGATGGCAGTGAGCGAAAATTCATCAGCGACAACGATACTTTGATCATGCGTGGTAAGGCTGAAAAAGGAAAAGTGAGAATTGGTTTTGGTGAGGTAAAAACCAAAATTTTGCCAGCAAAAGAATTTTAATGCAAATCTCAGCAAAATAGATTCAGCAACTTCATACAGTTTTTAACATCTACAAAATCATAAACATGATTAGAAAAGTTGATCCACTTGGTATTCCAAAACCACAATTGCACAAATTAATCCTTGGATCGATTGCTCCGCGGCCCATTGCTTTTGCCAGTACTGTAGATGGCAATGGGAACCCTAACCTGGCGCCTTTTAGCTTTTTTAATGCTTTTGGAATAAATCCTACCACATTGATCTTTTCTCCATCGCGAAGAGGCCGGGATAATACCACCAAACATACATACGAAAACATTAAGGAAGTACCAGAGGTAGTGATTAATGTTGTAAATCATGATATGGTTCATCAGGCTAGCCTGGCAAGCACTGAATACCCAAAAGGGGTGAATGAATTTGTTAAAGCAGGATTTACACCTTTGCAGTCTGAAACAATTAAACCATTTCGAGTAAAGGAATCGCCCGTGCAATTTGAATGCAAGGTAAGAGAGGTAATTGAAACCGGAAGTGAAGGTGGTGCAGCCAACCTGGTCATCTGTGAGATTTTGATGATTCATGTTCATGAGAAAATTCTGGATGATGCGGGTTTTCCAGATCCAAACAAAATAAAATTGGTGGGTAGGCATGCCGGTGATTATTATGTAAAAGCCTACGGAAAGAGCCTGTTTGAAGTTGAAAAACCATTGGTGAGGTTGGGGATAGGCATTGATAGTCTTCCTGAAAAAATTAAATTCAGCAAAATATTAACCGGGAATAACCTGGGGCAATTGGGAAATGTTGAAAAACTACCTTCGGAAAGGGAGGTAGGCGAAATAAAAACTCATCCGGTGGTAGCTAACCTCCTGGACGAATTGAAAGATGAACCAGAACGTCTTGAAGAAGAAATTCAACTACTAGCTCAAAAGTGGCTTGATGATGGAAGGATCATGGATGGTTTTAGTCTTTTACTCGTATAGAGCATATGCTCTTTTCGTCAGTATTGCCAGGATGATTCCACTCTAAAAACCAGTTTCTTGCCACCAAAGCACAAAATCACTAAATTTCACCAAAGCTAATATCTTGATTCTCATTTTTGTGAGCTTTTGTGCCTTGGTGTTTTTGTGGCAGTTTTTTAACATTTTGGCTTTTTAAAGTAGCCTCCAGGATCATATAGAAGGAACTTAATTTTCCTTCTTTAATGCAATCAACCTGTCTTGTGCTCAGAGGAAGCTGAAGGGTAGTGCCGGTCAACAAGTTTCATAATGGGTTTGAAATCACTTTTAAGCAGTTGCCATCTGTCGGGGTAAAGTTTGAATAGTTTCTTGATGTTTTCCTTGTGATAATCCACCGAATAAGATATGGCCGGTGGTTTAACCGGGTTATCAAGAGAGTTTGCAACATTCTTGGAAGTTAGCTGCATGTTTTGTTGTTGTGCACGCTTTGCGGCTATTTCAAGACGGTTGAGAAACTTTGCTGAGACTGCATAAATGCCGTGTTCAAGTGGATCCAAATCTCCGGCAGGCTTTTCATCTAACGAAAAATTGAGATGGCTTTCGGTGAGAGTTATTTCGGAAACTGGATGTCCGAAAACAAGATTATTGGCAATTTCAACAGCCCGGCTTATAATGTCTTCAAGTCTGTGAAACTCTCCATCATATTCCTTTATGCGTTGAGTGGCAGATTCTGAGAAGGAGTAAAGCCTTTTATTCTGTGCGCTAAACTTATCGAGGTAATGCTTGCACGAAATAACCAGGCTCTCCTGGTATTTTTTCTGGATTTTGTTTAGTTTAAGGTTCATATTCTCAAGGTTTTGACTCACAGCAGCCATATTCTCCGATATCATTTTCAAAACCTTCTGGTCATTCGATGCGTTGCTTAAAATCATGAGTAGCGAATTCCTTATGTTCCTGGCAATTACATTCTTCATTTCGGTTGTTAAGCGATTCTTGTTACCACTCACCAAAAAGTTGCTCATATCTGATTCAAAGTAGAAAAAGACAAGGTCGTTAGCTCCGTCAAAATTATTAGGAAATCTATTGAGTAGAACAACTTTATCTATTTCGCCAAAGACTCCCTTTTTGTTGGCCTCTTCGCGATTAAACTGGTATGGAATTTCGTTTCTGTGGTACCACTCAGCCGGTGTTTTCCGCTGCCGCATTCTATTCAAATTCTTTGAGTTAGACCCTACGCTTAAATGCTCAATATGATAATCTTCGCCCTGTTTTGTGCTCATCTCGGCACAAACTTGTTTTCTCAGGGGGTCAAAGAAAATGACGTCAACTCTTTCAATACCCGGAACGAGTAACTTTGAGTTCTTCAAAATTACCTGCGCGGGATTTCCGATAAATGAAAAATACTCAGACACCGGTTAAAGTTTTTGTTATCAGATACTTGAATTTATATCGAGAAAATGATTTGCATTGAAACTAAAAAGAAACTGTACTCTTCATGGAAACAGCCAAAACTGAGGTAAAGATAATACAAAGTTGAGGTGTTTAGCAAATTAATTTAGGATAAAATTGAAAAACACTTCAGTAATTTAGGGTAGTTATAATAAAGATTAAGGAAGGAGTTTAGGATAGAAAATTTAGGAAAATACACTGTAAAAAGCTTGTAATGCGATTAATAGCATTATACTTTTGTCTCGAATACAAGAGCAATAAATATTGATTTTGGTAAGTGCTAAAGTTTTTAAAATTATATTGAACTAAAATACTAAACAAAATTAGAAATGACTGTGATGAAAAAATTAACCCTTACAACCCTTCTTTTTACCAAACGCTTTTCTCCATACCATCAATTAAAGAGCAAGGCATGGAAACTTCCTCCTGGATTCAAAATGAATAATAAATGGCTCACAAAATGGTGGGTTAAAATTGAAGCCGATTACATTAAACTTTCGACCTCGCTTAGTAATAGAGTTCTGGATGTTTCAATAGCCTATAATGAATGGATGGAAAGCTTTATAGAGATGAATTCGGAAGTTGATTATCAAGTACAAAGCCCTTCAATTGCCATGTCGGATGGTTTGTCAATCCAGTGGAAGATTAAAAACTATTCAGAGATTTTTGTACATCGCTTATTTTACCCTGTTGTTGATACCCAAATCAACCTGGTCAGGAAATTTGAAAGAGTATTACTTTGTATACATCATTTTTTTACCACCACGCCTCATTATCATGTCCCTATACTTGAGATAGTTAACGCTACTGAACCTGAAACCATTAAAACAACAACAGTAAGGCCTTTCCCAAATGTAGATACTTCACGCCGCTTTTTTAACACAGTTAACTTTTCTGGTGATGGATTTATCAAGTTAATATTTTGTTATAAGAATCAACCCAAATATAAACAAAAGCAGCCAACAGTAAAGCCCATACTCGTAGAAAAATTGAGCAGGAATAAGCTATGGCGAATATTTGAAAAATTTGTAGGAGGACAGAACTACCAATCTTCATTTGCTCCGATGCGCTTAGTAGTATCACCTGAAATGAATGCTACTGCCATTATCAGAAGTGGATTCAACTGAGGGACATGGGAATAAGGTAAACTATTATTAAGTCAAAAAAACAGTTTCAACCCATTTCAGGGCTGCCTTTTACCCAATTTACCAGAAACAATAGCTGATATTGTTTAAATTCCCTAAATTTGTCCGATTGGAATAATTGAACATTATTCCTTTTTAAATGCTTATAGGTAGATAATGTAATTATAATGCAGGAGAGCGGACAAATAACTTCCATTGAAAAACCCTTACAGATCCAACAGGTTTGTAATGATTTTTTGCCCATTTCGCTCGCTGAAATGGACAGTGTTAAGTTGCTTGACCGTTTCGACAAAAAGTTTGTCCTTAACGCTCAAATGCTTCCTGGTATACTGCAACATGCATTTGAGCATTACCGGATATTGACAATACGCCGTAAGAGGATATTTGAATATCGTACTCAATATTATGATACTCCAACCTTTGGTTTATACCTGGATCATCATAATCGCAAACTGAACCGATTGAAAGTACGGAAGCGGGAATATGTTACAACAAGGCAGGTGTTTTTTGAACTTAAGTTTAAAACCAACAAAGGTAGAACCCGCAAAAAACGCATCGAAATTGATAGTTCGAAATCAACTTTATACAAAACCGAAAGGAAGTTCCTTAAGAAGAATACTCATTTAGTTCACAGGGACCTGGAACCAAAGGTGCTTAACCAATTCTCAAGAATTACCTTGGTAAGCAAATTATCTACAGAGAGGGTCACCATCGACTTTGATTTGAAATACCAACTAAATGGATCCAGCATCGATTTACCTTTCCTTTCGATTATTGAAATCAAGCAAGGAAGAAGTTCAGGTATATCTGAACTGGAATGGATATTGCGGGTACATAAAGTTGCACCTTTTAAAATCAGTAAGTACTGCATTGGGTCATTATTACTGGATAAAAGTTTGAAATACAACAGATTTAAGAATAAATTATTCACATTAAATAACTTAAGCAATGACAATAGCTATGCTTCAGTTTTTATCAGATCCTAAATTATTTGGGATCGAATTTTTCAATCAGCATGATTTCATGATGATGTTTTTCAGATTCATGATGAATTTTGTATTTACCATGATTATTGTCAGGTATGTCTATTATGCGCATTCCAGGCGCAAAGATTATTTGTTTACCTACATCCTGATCAGTATTGCAGTATTTTTTCTTTCATATCTGTTGCAAAACGTTGATTTGCAACTGGGATTCGCTCTTGGCCTGTTTGCTTTGTTTGGTATTATACGATACAGGACTAATCCCATCCCTATTAAAGAAATGACCTATTTGTTCCTGGTAATCTGCGTTGCTGTTATGAATGCTCTTTCGGACCAGGAAATCAGCTATGTTGAGCTTTTGTTTGCCAATGGATCGCTGATAATTATCACTGTTGTAATTGAATATTTCTGGAGTTTTAAACACGAATCGAGTAAATCCATCATTTACGAAAAGATAGATCTTATTAAACCCCAAAACCAGAAGAAGTTCATTGAAGATCTTGAACGACGGACAGGTTTGAAGATCAGTCGTGTGGAAATTGGGAAAATTAATTTTCTGCGGGATACCGCCGAGATTACTATATATTACCTCTGGGATAAATACTCAACAAATTTCTTTGAAAGTGAATCGCTGGATAATTTTTCCTTTAAAGAAAACCCGGAAGAAAATGATGTTTAAGCAGAAGTTTTATATTGTCTTTTTGCTATGCTGGATATTTTTGTCTGGATTGGTTAGCTTTGATATTGTTGCACAGGATTACTCTGTTGGTAATGCAGAAATGCTGTTCACCTCACACGAAATTCTTAACTTAACTATAACAGGCGATCTCAATACACTGTTAAAGGACGCTGGTGACGACCGCACTGAACACCCGTTTGTTCTTGAATATTTTAATGGTGTGGATACCATTTACCTGGATGTGGATATTGAAACACGTGGAAACTTCAGACGGAAATCGGAAAATTGTAGTTTTC
>Ga0209475_10002481_pt1 | contig 18421 bp, 15 predicted proteins | sample tdDd471_FD_187128 | JGI IMG/M metagenome (GOLD analysis project Ga0209475, IMG submission 187128) | Marine sediment microbial communities from the Atlantic coast under amendment with organic carbon and nitrate - tdDd47.1 (SPAdes)... | ecosystem: Environmental > Aquatic > Marine > Coastal >... | reverse complement strand
CAAGAGGAGAAACTGACATATTGAAACAGTTGGTAGATTATACCATCCGAACAGACTTCCCCCATCTCGGAGAACCATCGGTCAGCTGTTATATCAAGTGGTTCAAAGAGATATGCCAAACCACCGTTGCCATGATCATCCACTGGATGCGGGTTGGTTTTGTCCACGGTGTAATGAATACAGACAATATGTCAGTTCTGGGTCTGACCATCGATTACGGCCCCTATGGCTGGCTTGAAGGATATGAAGCACAGTGGACTCCTAACACCACCGATGCCCATGGACGTCGTTACAGTTACAGCAACCAGCCTCATATCGGCCAATGGAATCTTCTTCAGCTCGCCAACGCTATCTATCCCCTGGTAAAAGAGGCGGAACCTTTCCAGGAAGCCCTGGGCTACTACAATACCCTGTTCATGAAAGGGTGGAATGACATGATGGCCGCAAAACTTGGATTCAAAAATTTTATACCAAAGACAGACGATACCCTTATTGGTGAACTCGTGGACATACTCCAACTTGTGGAAACCGATATGACCATTTTCTTTCGAAATCTCGCCTCAATCAGCACCAGCAGCAACGAGCCTGATGAGGAACAACTTCCCAGTGCTCTCTGTGAAGCACATTATAAACCGGAAGAAATAACTCAAGAGTACAGTCATCGACTGAACAGCTGGGTGCAATCATATATTAGACGATTGCAACAGGACAACCTGCCAGGTGAGCTCAGAAGGCAAAAAATGGACAGTATTAATCCCAAATACGTTTTACGTAATTACCTTGCCCAACTTGCCATCGACAAGGCTGAAGAAGGTGATTTTACCATGGTGAGCGATCTGCTTGAGTTGCTTCGGAACCCATATGATGAACAACCGGAAATGGATCATTTTGCTGTAAAACGACCGGAGTGGGCACGCAATCGCGCTGGATGTTCAATGCTGTCGTGCAGCTCATAGTACAAGCGCATTGAAGAATGCAGGATAATGGCCCCGGCTCATTCTTCCCGTTGGCTCATCAAGTTAGCAATTTCCCTGGCAACTTCCTTGGTGTCTTTTCCCTCGACGTTAATCTCATGGTCTGCAGCTTTTCGGTAAAGGGGCAGACGCCGGCGATAAAGCTCTCTTGCCGCGTCTAAATTTTGTAGAAGTGGGCGTTTTTTAATTTTTCTTGCACCATTTGGATGTTTTTGTATAGCGGTAAGAATGCCTTCTATACTGGAGTGCAGATAAATAACCGTTCCCAATTTATGAATATTTTTCACCATAAAAAAACCACCACCAGTTGAAACAATGGTATTGGTAACATGCTTTTTTAGCCAGATTGCTGTCTTTTGCTCCATCTTTCGAAATGCAACTTCCCCCTGTGTAGCAAAAATATTGCGGATTTTGTCTTTCGTGAGTGACTCAATCATATTGTCGGTATCAACTGCGAAGCGTCCTGTAATAGAGGAGAGTTCTCGAGCTGTTCGGCCTTTACCTACCCCCATAAAACCAATTATTATTATGTTTTCTGACACTCTGTACCTCTTCCGGCTATGATAATATCTATGATGTAACTTGCATGAGCAGGCAACTGATAATCATGATATTGGAGGCCTATCTATCTAAGATAGATGAGCATATTATGCTTTATTGATATATCGACTATTTTTTCTTTTTTTTGGACTTTGATGATGTTTTTTTTGCTTTTTTCTTTTTCTTCTCTTGTATCTCTCTCTTGGCCTTCTTATCCCCCTTGTTTTTTTTCTTCTTCTTATTCTTGCTCTTCAATTTACCTTTTTTCTCCAATTTCATGACACTTGTGGAAAACTCCACATTTATGTCATCGTCCAAAAGGAGTTTTCCTGTTGTGTCAGAACTGCCCTCGCACAAAGCTCTGGCCGCTTCAATAACCATTTTAGCCCGGGATGGACCAAATCCATGAACTTTCCTCAGGACATCTTCCGTGCTTAATGCCAGATCTTCGGCAAATTTAAAACCATGTTCACCAAGAATCTCAGCAGTCTGTGGACCAATACCCTTTATTTTAATGATTGGCGTAGTCATCTTGCTCCCTCTGGTTGGCAAAGATCAGCAACCTACTCTCAATAGACCATAAAATTTTTCTTTCTAATGGCCAGCCGATCACAGCTCAAAGATAATATTATGCATCCCCGTAGTAAGTTTTTTGGGCATGCTATCCTTTGCAACAAATTATTTCTTTCCTGTTTTAGCAAACCCACCTACCTTGGTTTTTTTCCGTAAATTTAGCGCTTCTATGGGTAACCTAAAATCAATACCATTTTCATGTAGTACAGTAAAACAGGTGACGACAACAGCTATGGCATTCGGAACTTCACCCTTCTTCTTATAGGACCTGATATTCTTATCACTTACCTTAATCAGATCACAAAACTTTGGCAGCGACATATCAATATCAAGCAAGCATTTTTTGAACTCAATAAAAGTCATCACACTTCTCACATAAGAGATGAACAATGTCTCGCGATACCAATGCCATATAATATAGCATTTAGACATAAAATATCAACGACAAGGTCCCGTAGTATAAAGTTTTTGTAGAGAAATAACTGAGATTCAAATTCAGATTCAGCTCAATCAGAACTATTGCATATCCTATTGATCCAACAATATTGTCTCAACAATCTGCTGACCAATAAAGAACACAATGCACACATTTTCGCTTCTCGATGCTTGTATTTACCTTTCAGGTTGATAATATATTACTATATCATTTACATTCTCAGATTTTTTCGATTCGGTTTCAAATACTATTCTTTTAAATTATATGTTGAACAGTCAAAGCTCAGAAACATTTATTTCTTCCCAAGATTTTCTACAAATTATTGCTAAGTCCTCTCAGGGGTATAAGGAAGATTCGAGCCTTGAGGAGTTCATTTCTTTTCTCCGGAAAAATATTTTTGACCATCTTGGTAATGTTTCTGTTGAAATCTATTTTTGTGGTGACAATCAAAACGACTATATCCCATACCCATCTCAACCTGTTTTAATTACAAATAAATTTTCCACCAATGTACCGAAGCTGATACCAACAACAGAGCCCTTGCTTACAGACCTGCTTACCCATAAGACCTATCTGGTACTCAATAATACCCCTGACACACCATCTTTTCTTTTGGGAAACGGTAATCGATCCCAGGCTCTTTTTCCAATATCACAAGGAAGTGAAACGACGGCATTTCTTTATGTCGGTTGTCGGGGGGATCTTCCTTTTCCAGATGAGTATCTGCATGGCGTACAAACTATTAGTTTGTTAATCAGTGGCTGGTTGAAAAGTATAGATGGCATTTCCCATCTCAAAAGCTCAAAAGCCTCTCTGGAACATTCAGACCTACTACAGCAAGCACTCTATGACATAAATGAGCAGGCTCACCTCCCATCCAGTGAACAAGACCTGTTTTCATCGTTACACGAAATTGTTGGGCGTGTTGTCAATGCCCGGAATTTTTTCATCGCTTTAAAGGAGGAAAAAGATGGCGAAGACTATTTAAGTTTCGTCTACTACTTCGATGAGCGCGATTCTTACCTACAGGGAAGTCAAATAAAGATAGACCCGAAAGAAAAACTCAGCATGACAGGTTTTATTCTCCAGAATGGTAAACCTCTCCTTCTGGGACCTAACAACTTTGATCAGTTTTGCAAGGATAACAAGATTAAATATATCGGGTCAAAATCTTACTCGTTGATAGGTATACCATTTATTCAAGACCATATCGCCGGAGTGGTTTTGGTGCAAAGCTACAGTGATGTTATTTATACAGAAAAAGACAAGAATCTCCTCGTCTATGCTGCAAGACACATTGGCAATGCACTGGAGAGAAAGAAGACAATTGATTATATGCGCAATGCAAACGAGATTCATTCTCTCTCTATGCGCTATACCCCTCTCCATATCCTTATCAAGGAAGTATCTCAGTCCCAGAACCGAGTAGTACATGCCAGTGAAAATTTTTCTAAAATTACCGGCATTCCACCTTCGCAGCTTGCCGGCAAATGCATGACCGAATTATTTCCTGAAGATTTTGCTGCCAAGGTCATCGCTGACGACTGGAAAGTTGTGTCCAGCGGAATCCCAATGCAGAAAGAACAATATTTGGCTGGACGGACCTATACCACCATAAAATTTCCAATCAACCAACAAGGAAAAACCCTGCTTGCAGCCTATTCCATAGATATTACCAAACGCAAGAAGATGGAAGAAACCTTGCGGGAAAGCGAACGAAGATATCGGATCATTTTCGAGAAATCACCTCTAGGAGTAGTCAGCTTCGATACCCAGGGAAAAGTGCTGGACTTCAACGATAAGTTTGTTGAGATAATGGGCTCGACCAGAGAAAAGCTTCTCAGATTCGATGCTGCCAATCAGAGTACACCCAGTGCCCGGAAAGCCATCAAGAAAGCCCTGGCTGGCCAATTTGCCTCTTCCGAAGACCCCTACACCTCAGTAACCGGGGGGAAAACAACCTATCTCCGCGGCACATTCAGCCCTGTTGTTCCTGGCCAATCGCCTACTGAGATCATTGCCACCATCGAAGATATCACCAAGCAAAAAGAACATGAAAAAGAACAACAAAAAATTGAGAAGTTAGAATCGCTAGGAGTCCTGGCGGGTGGTATTGCTCACGATTTCAACAATATTCTAACCAGCATCATGGCAAATATTTCTTTCGCACGAATTCTCGCCCCCCTTGACCATAAGTCATTGAATTCCCTTGCGGAAGCTGAAAAAGCTTCAAGGCGAGCGGCTGAACTGGCCCAGCAGCTATTGACCTTTGCTAAAGGAGGCGTGCCACACAAAAAAGTGATCTCCGCACAGCATCTCTTAGAGGAGGCGGTTTCATTAATGCTTAGTGGTTCAAACGTCAGGGCCATTGTGAATGTACCCGACACTATCCACGCAGTGGCAGCGGATGAAGGTCAAATAAGTCAAGTACTCAACAACATTATCATTAACGGCTCCCAGGCAATGCCAGGGGGAGGGACGCTTAATATCAGTGCAGAAAATGTGGTTTTGCCGGCATCTAATCCCTACGACCTCGCCGCTGGAACCTATATTAAAATAATTTTGCAGGATGAAGGCTGCGGAATTTCCCCAAAAGACAAGGAAAAAATATTTGATCCTTACTTTACGACCAAGATAAAAGGTACCGGTCTCGGTCTTGCTTCTGCCTATTCAATCATTACCAGGCATAATGGACAAATTACTGTCAGCTCCATTGTCGATGGGGGAACAATTTTTACGATTCACCTTCCATCGTTGGGAAATTCATATACCGAGCACCTGACTGCTGTTTCAAAAAACACCCATTCGCGTAATGGAGAAACAGTACTTGTCATGGATGATGAGGAGATGATACGAGATATTGCCAAATCGATGCTCAGTCACCTCGGATATACAGTTACAACATGCACGGAAGGTGAAGAAGCTATCGAGCTTTACAGACAATCCCTGGAAGCGGAAACACCTTTCTGGGCGGTCATTGTAGATTTGACAATTCCTGGTGGACTCGGAGGAGCACAGACGGCAGAACGCATCCTCAACATGGACCCCGGCGCCTGTGTCATTGTATCAAGTGGCTACTCGAACGACCCGATCATGGCCAATTACCAACAAAACGGCTTTGCTGCATCAATTGCTAAACCATACAGTATCGATGAATTTGAACAGGTTCTAAACTCACTCCCTGTTCATTGATGTAACAGACTCCAGAAACCTCCTTCACTCATCAAATCAAATATAGTCTTAGCTCAACAGGTGAATTGCCCGACATTTCCGGCTTGATCTTATGATCTGAGTTTCTTGCTTATCTCCCGTGAATACCTAAATTATAGGCAGTAGCAGAGTGTTTCTCTTCTGCGCTGTTGTTTCATACATGGAGGGTATTACAATGATAACCAAACAGGATATATGTAAAAAGATACAAGAGGTATTCCCTGAAGCTGGTGCTTGCGGAATTGATTACGATGTTGAATTTGATTCGAAGAACCAGGCTTGGATAGTAGATCTGCACCATGGATCTCATCATCTAAAAACTTTTATTGAAATAGATGAGGCGAACAGCTGCCTGGAGGGAAAATCGTGTCTCCCCCTGGGCTTGCAAATTGGTCAACTTAAGAGAAATTTCGACCTGGCATCCCCTACAGAGCAATAAATTCCAAGCAGAAGGAGAAAAACCAAGGTAGCCAGCATCAAAAAGCCTTTGCTTACCAAAGGCAAGCAAAGGCTTTTTACTTCACTAAAAATATAGTATTTTTTTCAACAACCTACAACACTTCAAAGCAGGTAGTTTACTCCATACATCTGTTTATTTAATTCCAGATTACCTGATTTTCCAAATAGTCCTGCCTATCTTTTTGATTCAGCCTACCGAGATCTCCCTTACTGCTTTTCTGTCGGTTCAAGGCACAAACATACTTTTTCCCATCTTTCACTTTCACAAGTATAAACGCTTCGTATGTCCCTCTCATAATATACTCCTTTATGTTGTCTGAAATTCTTTTCTACTGACCCGATTTTTCCCTTTACTAAATAAAATCGGGAGAAGCAGAACCGTTGTTCGGCACCAAAGATTACGCTAACATTGGAGTAACGCCCCTTCCCCTTTCCTGGTTACCTGTTTCGGGTTATGCTAAAATCCATTACACATCCACACATTCCCCTTAAGACCAAGTTCTACATGTAGTATATGTCACCTACCACCTGAGAACCAGTATTAAGTGATTTATTTTACCAAATACTTATCTGGCACCTAAAAAACATCGAGATATCAGTTGTCCTTTAGTATCTAGATACGCATCTCTTTAAGAATTGTTCTCAACAAAAAGCCTATCACAACATTTTAGCCAAAGTCAAATCTGAAAAAATTAAATTAATAAAATGAACGAAAGGGAAAAAAAAGAGAGCAGAGTGGATAGAACAATGGCCGACGAGGCTAAGTTAGTATCACTGTTCATCTGAGAGGAAAGAACATAAATAGCAGTTGATGCCGGAAGGGCAAAGAAAATCAGACCCACCTTGAAAGGGAGTCCGGTGACATTAAAAAGATAAAAGAAAAGCCAACCAATAGCAGGCAGAAGTAACAGTTTAAGGCTTGCTGCGAGAAAAGAGAGCCCCACGTTTCCTCTAACTCCTGCAAAAGTAAGGCTACCGCCAATAGAAATAAGGGCAAGAGGCAGAGAGACCATGGAAATAAGGCTCAGAGAATTATTTATGAATACAGGAAACCAGCCAACGAGGCTGGAATACCCCATACCGGCCAAACAACCGAGTATCAAAGGGTTGGAGACCAAGGCTTTGCCGGCTATGGATAGACGTTTCCCAAAAGCCATTTCCTGTCCTGAAAACCAGATCAGTGTAGTGACAGCAAAGACATTAATCAGAGGAATTGCAAAGCCGATGAGAATACCAAAATATTTTACACCATCAGTCCCAAGGCTATTGAGAATTACCGCTACCCCGATATACGTATTGAAGCGATAACAACTTTGGGAAAATGAACCCGCCTGAAAAGTGGAAATCCGAAACAGCTTAATAACAAGAGCACTCAGCGCAAACATGCTGAGCAGTGCGCAAAGTGAGGCAAAGCAGAAATTCCAGTCTATTCCTTCTTCAAAAGATGCTCCACCAATTTTCCAAAAGAGCATGACCGGAAAAAAGAAATAGTAGATCAGCCTGTCGGCATTTCTGAGAAAAGCGCCATCTGTAAGCCCCTGTCTTTTTAACCCCCACCCGAGCAACAAAAGGACAAAAATAGGGAACAATGAATTGAGTACAATCAAGTCAGACTCCTAGGCTATATAACAAATACAAACACCATAACCCATTACACCTTTTGGAAAAATTTCACAACGGCTTGTTTTGGCCTAAGATATTTACCACAGAGAGATAAAAATCTTGCGTTTTTTCACGACCAATTTACTATTGTTTTTTATGAAAGAAAAACAATCCATAGAACAGATGAGTATTGCGGATACTATTAATGACCGGATACAAATCCTTGAAGAAAAGTTTGAATATCAAGAGCGGACAATTGATGCTTTAAACGAGGTGATAATTGAGCAACAAACCCAGCTCAATGTGTTTGAGAATAAAATTCTCCGTTTAGAGGCCTTAGTTTCTGGCATCGAAGACAATCCCAACGGCAGCGAAGATCCGCCACCACCCCATTATTAATCCCGCACAGAGCAATTAATCACAAAGACATTATAGAAACAGGAGATAAAAGTTGGCACAAAAAACCGTAACACACAAAGGGTACCACGGTACGATTGAGGTAAACACCAAAGACTATTCCCTCTTTGGCAAAGTTTTATTCATTGATGAAGACCTTAGCTATAGTGGCCAAAGTTTTGCGGATCTTGAGGAAGATTTTCGAAAAGCTGTTGAAACACACATACAATTATGTAAAGAAAAAGGCCAGGAGCCCCCTTTTTCAGAATAACTACGCCTTGTGCAGGGAAGTCTCTGTCAGAAAGGCCGCAATTTGGCATACGCGGCCAAAAGGACCATTTCACCGTGTTCCTCAAACAGAACCTTGAGTCGCCCCTGCTTTCTATCTTGTACCACCAACACTGTTCCGGCGCCAAACGCCTGGTGCCACACCCGCAGGCCTTCCGCAATCTCATGGATTTCCAGAATTTTGCTGAAAGGTTTCTCTACGTTTTTTTCTTTTTTTTCCTCTTCAGCAAGCTTTATTTTTCTGCCAACTACATCAAGGTACTGTTTTGCTATAGTTGTATCATCAGCCGTTACTGTGCGTTCCATATCGTTTTGTGAAAGCATTTCACCAAGACAGACTGATAATCCCGGATTAGCCTCATAGAGAAAACGGCTGGCTCGAACCATTTCTCGGGGAATTTTACCGCAACATTTTGCGATACAACGTTTTAAATCTGCATCTACCGGATGAATACACACAACCTTTTCAATAGCTCTGGTCATCGCCACATAAAAAAGTCGACGCTCATCTTCAAGATCTTCCGCACCACTTTCTCTTTCCCGATAAAACGGAAAGGCACCTTCTTCAAGACCAGGTAAAATGACCAGGGGCCATTCCAGGCCTTTTGACCGATGCACAGAGGTGATAAGCAGCGCCTCAGATGTCGGTTCATCCCCAGCCGTTTTAAACTCTGCTATCTTCTCCAGCAATTGGGCAACAGAAAGATTTTGAGTGGCAGCAAAATCAATAAAGGCCTGACATGTTTTTACCCGATTTTCTGCGGTGGCTGACCTTGCGGAGAAATTGTGGTAAAAATCATACAATTTGAGTTTTTCTACAATCCGTTTCAGTAAGATATTAGTTGGGCCGACTGACGAACAGTCGGCAAGCCAGCGCCAGTTGCCAGCTGTTACTTCCAATCTCTTTTGTAAAAAGGGGGGCAAATCCGAACCGCTCCAATCGCGTAATAATTCAACCGCGGAATGAGGGGTTTCGGCAATGCTTTTAACTAACAGTGCCATCTCTTCTCGTTTAATGCCCAGATGTGGTTGAGAGAGCATGGCGGAAATCACCTGCTCTCTGCTTTGTTGATCATCATCGACTAGAGTGCCCAGGACGAGTTTTAAATAACCGGTAAGCGCCAGGACCTCCGGACAATCAAAGACCTGCGCATTTCCCTCAAGCCGGTAGGGAATCCCTGCCTCAAGAAGGGTCAACTCCACCGGCACACTCTGAGCAAAGAGTCTGACCAGTACCACCGCCTCCTGAAGAGAACGCCCCTGTCCCTGCCACTCAGCAAGAATAGAAAGCGCCGGGTGTTTTTTCTGCTCTTCTAAACAGGTAATAACGGTTTTTTCGTTACTTTCATGAGAGATGCAGAGTTTCTGGTCTCGCCTGATATTGCCCGCAATAAGATGATTGGCGGCAAGTGAGAGTTGATGGCCATAGCGAAAGGTATAGGAGAGTTGATAATTTTCCGGCTTCGGAAAATCGATCTGAAACCTGGTGGTAATATATTCCGGTCGGGCGCCCCGCCATTCATAGATGCACTGATCCACATCTCCGACGACCATCACCTTGGCCCTGCTACCGGCAAGGATTTTCAACAATTGCTGCTGGGCCTCGTTAATATCCTGATACTCATCAACAATGATATGTTCAACCCGGTCAGTCACCCAAGCGGCAAGTTCGCTATCAGCACGCATCGCCATCAATGGTTCATGGATGAGATCGGCGTAGAAGCGCATCTTCCGCTGCTTTCTTACCTTTTCAAAGAGTTCATAGGCCTTGATGAAATAGGAGTACCTGGACGAAAGCTTGAGCTTTTTAAAAACTTCGGCGGCTCCAGTAACTGTTGATTTTACCCGATCGATAAAGGCAAGAAACTCTTCAACTTCATCCCCTGCCAGCCAACCATCGTTTTTCTGCTCCAGGCGGTACATTTCATTTGCCACCTGCCTGGCGAGTTTTTCCTGCACATACTCCTCTGTTACAAGGCTGTAAGCAGGTAAAGCACCCCGTTTGGTAAAGCTCTGGACCAGGCGCATTCCAAGAGAATGAAAAGTACGTACATCGGGCAACTGACCAGCTGAAGAGAGCCGGGTCTGCATCGATTGAGCAAAGGAGTCTCTTGCTGATTTGTTGAACATCAAGACCATGATCAGGTTTGCGCTTGTGCTCTGCTGCAGCAATCTTCCGACCCTGGCGACCATAGTGGTGGTCTTGCCCGAGCCGGCAACAGCACTGACCCGTGCATGTCCACCGGAGTGATTGATAATACGCAGCTGTTCGTCCGTCAGATTCATGTCAAAAAGTTGGAAAGAAAAGAGGGTCGCTCATTTCGAGCGACCCGTCAAAGGTAGCCTAGCCTTAAGAGACGCTATTCGGTCCCCCTTTGCAGGGCTCATTCCCTTCCCTAAAAGAGTTATTTTTTTTTCGGAGGGAGAACATCGGTTATCGAGCCATCGACAATCTCCGCGGCAAAGGCAAAGGTTTCCGATAGGGTGGGATGGGCATGGACCGTCAAGCTTATGTCCTCGGCATTAGCACCCATCTCCAGGGCCAGTACTGCTTCATGAATCAGTTCCCCGGCATTTTGCCCGCAAATCCCCGCCCCAATAATGCGCCCACTCTTTTTATCAAAGAGGGCCTTGGTCACCCCGGAAGAGGCCCCGGAACTCAGAGCGCGACCACTGGCCCCCCAGGGGAATTTTCCTTTGGAAAAATCAATCTTCTGTGCTTTGGCCTCCTTTTCAGTGAGCCCCATCCAGGCGACCTCCGGGTTGGTATAGGCAACTGACGGGATGGTCATCGGAGAAAAGCTTGCATTATGGCCGGCAATAACTTCAGCTGCTACTTTTCCTTCATGGGTGGCCTTATGGGCCAGCATTGGTTCTCCAACTACGTCACCGATCCCATAAATATGCGGCACATTGGTTTCCTGTCGCTCATTGACCATGAGAAACCCGCGCTCATCGACTTTCAAGCCTATTGTGTCAAATCCCATATCGGCACTGTTGGGTTTTCTGCCTACCGCCACCAGAACAGCGTCAAACTCGGCATCTTCCGGAACATTTTTTCCTTCCAGGCTGACCTTAATACCGCTATCAGCAGGGGTAATTGCCGTAACTTTTGTTTTGGTCAGAATGGTATATTTCTTTTTAAGCTTCAGAAAAAGTGGCTGCACAAGGTCTTTGTCCGCTGGAGGAATTATCTGTTCAAGCATTTCAACAACGGTTATCTCAGAGCCAAGAGCGCCGTAGATCTGCGCCATCTCCAGGCCGATAATCCCGCCTCCGATAATAAGGAACCGTTTCGGCACCGTCTTCAACTCCAGGGCGGCGGTAGAATCCCATATACGGGGGTCCTCAGGAATATCTGGCAGGATGAAGGGGTGGGATCCGGTGGCAATGATCACATCTTTAAACTGCACCTCCTGCTCCCCATCAGGCCCTGTGACCACAAGAATACTGGCATCTCTAAATACTCCTGCACCAGTTAATCTGGTTATTTTTCTGGCCTTGCAGAGTCCGTCTAAGCCTGAAGTCAATTGATTGATGACCGCATCCTTTTTTGCCAAGACCCTTTCAAGATCAATTTTGGGCGGCGCAAAATCAACACCAAATTCAGCTATCTCCACAGCCTCTTCAATGACCGTAGCCGCGTGCAGTAATGTCTTTGATGGGATGCAGCCAACATTGAGGCAGACGCCCCCCAGACGCTCCTGTTTCTCAACCAGGCAGACTGAGAGTCCCAGGTCTGCTGCGCGAAAAGCCGCAGTGTACCCACCGGGACCGCCACCGAGAACAACCACATCAAATTTTATCATTTCGCTCATATCCAACTCCCTTATACCTTAGAAACTTTCTTTTGGGTCTTCGCCCCCCTAAAAAATATTGAACAAGATCCCGGCTTATCTTCAATATCTCGGAATTATAATAAGGTTCGTTTTAAATCTTCAATATTCAATCGCAATGCCTTACAAAACCTGGCCGCCTCAGCACCATCGATAATTCGATGATCATAGGAAACGGAAAATGGCAGGGTCAGTCGTGGCACAAACTGCTCTCCATCCCAAACTGGCTTCATATAACTCCGCGACAGACCAAGAATCGCCACCTGCGGGCTGTTGACAATGGGAGTAAAACCAGTGCCGCCGATACCACCAAGGCTCGATATAGTAAAGGTAGCTCCTTGAATATCGGGGATAGCCAGTTTACCTGACCTGGCACTGGTGCTCAATCTTTTCAATTCTGAGGCAATTTCCCTGCATCCTTTCTGGTCAGCATCCTTTATCACCGGAACCACCAGCCCCTGTGGGGTATCGACGGCTATGCCGATATGGTAGTATTTTTTCAGGACAACTTTTGCACCCCCAGGCACCAGAGAACAGTTAAATAAGGGAAAAGCCTTAAGGGTCGCAGTAACAGCCGTGGTAATGAAAACCAGGGGGCTAAAAGATGGCTCTCCTTCTTGCAGGCCACCATTCAACTCTTTTCTGAAGGCTTCCAACTCTGTAATATCGGCCTCATCAAAATGGGTAACGTGAGGAATGGAAATCCAGCTCCTGTGGAGATGGGGCCCGGAGATCTTTTGAATGCGGCCCAGAGCCACTTCTTCAATTTCCCCGAATTTGCTAAAATCTTCCAAGGCAGGTTCCTGAGCAGCTGTGGCAGTTACGGTTTCTGCGGGAGCTGAGACGGCAACTGCTGTTTGTTGCAAAGCTGCCAGGACATCCTCTTTCAAGATACGTCCATGAGGTCCTGTCCCGGAAACCTTAGTCAGATCGACCTGTTTTTCTCTAGCAAAGGCCCGCACGGAAGGAGTGGCATGAAAAACCTGGTCTGAAGTTTGTTCATCTGCAGTTACTGTATCAACCTCGGTTTTGGTTTCTTGGGCTGCATCGATCTTTTCATCAGGCTCCACTGTAGCTTTCGTTGCCGGCTCGATTTTTTCCGATGAATCTGAATCCTCCGCTGTCTCTACAGCCTTTTCAACAGCGGCCTCACCTGTTTCAATAAGGGCTATTACATCGCCGCTACCCACCACATCGTCTTCTTTAACCAGAACCTCTTTAATAACCCCTGCAAAAGGTGACGGGATATCCATTACCGCCTTCTCACTTTCAAGGGCGATAAGAGACGCCTCTTCTTCTACTGTATCCCCGGGTGCAATAAACAATTCAACAACTGTAATTTCCTGTACATCACCAAAATCGGGAATCATAATTTTCTCGATGGTCATCTACTTCTCTCCTTTTAGGGACTTACCCCGATCTATTACCAGTTTATCGGGATGAAGATTATCTATTAAGTGCGTGGGGCTCTTCCGGATCTATGCCATATTTGTTCATTGCATCACTCACCGTGGTCAGAGGCAGCTTGCCCTCATCGGCCAGACTCTTCAACGCTGCGATAACTACATGATACTTATCCACTTTAAAAAAGCTGCGCAACACCTCCCGGGAATCGCTCCTGCCATAGCCGTCCGTACCGAGTATGCTAAGTGGTCTATGAATAAAGCGACGCAGCTGCTCACTGTAGGCCTGAACGTAATCGGTACTGATAACCACCGGTCCTTCGTGTCCCTCCAGCTGCTCCTCGACATAACTTATTTTTTTTGGCTGTTCCGGATGATTGCGATTCCAGTCTTCTGTCAGCATGCCCTCACGGTGCAGCTGATTAACTCCAAGGATCGACCAGACATCTGCCTGTACCCCATATTCTTTACCTAACAGGTCTGCTGCTGCGATCACTTCCCTTAAAATAGAACCGGAGCCCATCAACTGAACCCTGGGCCCTTCAGCCGCCCCCTTTTGGTAGAGGTACATCCCCCTGTTTATGCCTTCTTCCACTCCTTCGGGCATCTCAGGGTGAGGGTAGTTTTCATTAAGCAGAGTTATATAGTAAAAAACCTCCTCGCCGTTTGCAAACATTCGCTCAATACCCTTCTGGATAAGTACCGCAACCTCGTAACTGAACGTTGGATCATAGGCCAGACATGACGGGAAAACAGAAGCAAAAAGAAGCGCCTGGCCGTCCTGGTGCTGCAGGCCTTCACCGTTTAAAGTAGTACGTCCGGCTGTGGCCCCCATGACAAAACCTTTGGCCCGGCTATCTCCCGCAGCCCATAACTGGTCACCTATTCGCTGGAAACCAAACATGGAATAGAATGTGTAAAACGGGATCATCGGCACGCCGTAGTTTGCATGGGCAGTGGCTGCAGCAAGCCATGAAGAAATAGCGCCGGCCTCGGTAATCCCTTCTTCGAGGATCTGCCCTTTAGGATCTTCCTTATACCAGGAAACTGTCTCAGAATCCTGCGGCTCATAGAGCTGCCCGGTGGGTGCATAGATCCCTAACTGACGAAACAGCCCTTCCATACCGAAAGTACGGGCCTCATCCGGGATAATGGGAACGATATGTTTGCCGACAGCCTTGTCTTTTACCAGTACTCCAAGCAATCGTACAAATGCCATGGTTGTTGAGAGCTGCCGGTCTTTAGACGATTTAAGCAGGGCCTTAAAAGCAGTAAGTGGTGGAGCAGGAAGAGCAGGATGTACAGTCTCCCTGAAAGGAACTGGCCCCCCCAGCGCCTCACGACGCTCTTTTATAAACAGCTCTTCGGGGCTGCCTGCAGGCGGTCGGATAAAAGGCAGGTCGGCCAATTGATCATCTTCTAGAGGCACATGAAATTTATCACGAAATGCCTTGAGTGAATCAAGGTCCATCTTCTTCACATTATGGGCAACCATTACCGACTCTCCAGCCTGCCCCATACCGAATCCCTTGATAGTTTTTACCAAGATAACAGTAGGCTTACCCTTAAACTGCATGGCCGCAGAATAAGCAGCATACACCTTGCGGGGATCATGGCCGCCACGGGTCATCTGCCAGAGTTGGCTGTCGCTGATATCTTCCACAAGGGCCATCAGACGCGGATCATCACCAAAAACCTTTTCACGTAGATATTCCGGCCCCCGGGCCCGGATGGTCTGAAAATCGCCATCAACCATCGTACCGAATTTTTTTATCAGCAACCCTTCTGTATCCCGCTGTAAAATGACATCCCACTCGGTGCCCCATATCAACTTGATGACATGCCAACCAGCACCTCGAAAACGCCCCTCCAGTTCTTGAATGATCTTGCCATTCCCGCGCACCGGCCCATCAAGTCGCTGCAGATTACAGTTGACTACAAAAATAAGATTATCGAGGCTTTCACGGGCTGCAAGGGAGAGTGCGCCCAAAGATTCCGGTTCATCTGATTCCCCGTCTCCCATATAAACCCAGACTTTTCTATCGCCAGCCTCTTTGAGGTCTCGGCTGTCCATATATTTCATAAATCGGGCCTGATAGATTGCCGCCATTGGACCAAGCCCCATGGAGACGGTGGGAAATTGCCAGAAATCAGGCATGAGCCAAGGGTGTGGGTAGGAGGAAAGACCATGTCCTCCTACCTCCTGGCGAAAATTTTTCAGATGCTCTTCGTCCAGCCGGCCTTCAACAAAGGCGCGGGCGTAAATACCTGGTGAGCTATGCCCCTGAAAGTATATCATATCGGCACCATAGGCCGCATTGGGCCCACGAAAAAACCAATTATATCCAACTTCATACATAGCCGAAACTGAGGTGTAGGTAGCGATATGCCCCCCCAGTCCCTTGCCATCTTTATTGGCTCTTGCAACCATAGCCATGGCGTTCCAGCGAACATAAGCGGCAACATTTCTGGCAATCAGAGATTCACCTGGAATGGACTCTTCGTGTTCCGGCAAAATGGTATTGGAGTAGGGAGTCAGCAGCCCAGGCGATGTGGATACCCCGAGAGCTCTGGCAATTTCCGTCAGACGGCAGAGAAGATAATCCGCTTTTTCACCACCCTCCTGTTGTATCACTCCCTCAAGAGAGTCTATCCAATCACGGGTTTCCTCGGGGTCCTGATCCTTAAAATACGAGCTCATAGAGTACCTCTCGAAATTGCTATATCAAATTTTTCTGCCTTAGTCTTCAGACCTGTAACCTCACTCCTCACCCTTTTGACCATATCTCTCGTAGCTCACCCTGTCATAGAGCAATGAAGGCTGAGGGTGGCCGGGTTTATCCTCTTTGCCATAACCAATGGCGATCACCGCCTCAACCACCATATTCTCGCCAAGTCCCAGCAGCTCTTTGACGTATTCTTCTGATGTGGTCTGATCATCATGCTGGCGCAGACGGAGCTGTATCCAGCAGCTTCCCAGGCCAAGGTCGGTTGCAGCCAGGTGCAATACAAGAGAAGCTATTGAACAATCCTCAACCCAGACATCGCTTTTGGCAGGATCTCCACACACCACAATCGCCAATGGAGCATTTTTTAAAAACGAGGAGCCATGAGTTTTGGATTTTGCGAGAGCCTCAATGGTTTGGGGATCTCGAACCACCACAAACTCCCAGGGGTTGAAACCTCTTGAAGATGGAGAGCGCAGCATAGACTCGATCAAAAGCTCAACTTTTTCCTTTTCTACCGACTTATCGTGAAATTGCCTGACACTTCTTCTTGTGCGTAATAGATCTAAAAACATGACTACTCCTTTTCAATTGATGAATAATAACCTTAGAGTATAGGCATCAGACTCTGCAGTGTGAAGCAGTATATGTCCTGTTTTGTTCGAAAACGCGACTGCACGTATAAATAATCTGCTCTCTTAAAGAAAAAACTGTATAATACCGTGATTTAATAATCTATCAATGAGCAATCGGAATAACCATGGACCTTCAAACCTTTGCCACCTGCCTCATCGCAGTTACCCTCCTGACCCTGAGTCCTGGAGTGGATACCATGCTGATTATCAGAAACAGTGCCCGGGGCGGCTGGCTTGATGGCGCGACAAGTTCGCTTGGGATCTGCAGCGGCTTATTTATACACGCAACAGTTTCGGCACTCGGGATCTCAATCATCCTGTTACAAACGGCCTGGGCCTTTAATGCTCTTAAATTTGCCGGTGCAGCCTATTTAATATGGCTGGGCTTGTGCAGTTGGAAGCGCGCCGTCCGAGGGCGTCAAAACATTTTTGCAGGAAAGCTTTCATCAGAACAGGACATCTTTTTATTTTCCAGATCTCTGCGGGAGGGTTTTTTATCAAACGTGCTCAATCCCAAAACCGTGATTTTTTACATGGCCTTTCTGCCGCAATTTATCAACCCGGCCGAACCTGCTCTGTTCCAGTCCCTGATGGTGGCAGGTATCCATTTTTCAGTCGCCATGGTATATCAATGCCTTCTTGCTGCCATGGTAAACAAAGCTAGAACCTGGCTACAGCGCCCCACAGTAAATCGGGTTTTCGACACCTTTACCGGCTCGATTTTACTCTTCATCGGCCTGCGACTGGCGACAGATAAATAATGCAGGACATAAATCCAATACATTAATTACGGAAGGAGAATTTTGAAAAAAGGGCATAAAACGATAAAGAACAAAGAAGGGGTCATCGTGGCTCATTACGGCGTAGCCGTGGATGTTTTGTTTTTCGAAGATAATGAGCGCAGTATGATCCGGGTAAAACGAAACTCGGGCCATGTGGTAGGCGACAAGGTCGTTATAAAAGAAGATGTGCTCACCCGTTTCGAACGTAGCTCAGAACTCTGCCGAATGGATGCCCGGGGTGGAATGCATGTCGTCGGCGCCAATCTGGATGTGCTCTGTATTGTCGTTTCCTGCGAGCCTTTACCGCCACCTGGATTTATTGACCGGGCAATAGTATCAGCCCGTTCCAGCAACCTTCGCCCTGTGCTGGTAATTAATAAATCCGATCTCCCCTGCTTTGATGCATATCAGGCAGAAGTCCGATCAGTCTATCAGGAATCAGTTAAGATTTTCACCCTCAGTGCGGAAAACGGCACAGGCCTTGACACACTCAGCGACTTCTTCAGCGAAGGAAACAGAGGGGTATTTGTCGGCCCGACAGGGGTTGGGAAAAGCTCCATT
>Ga0209475_10002480_pt1 | contig 18421 bp, 2 predicted proteins | sample tdDd471_FD_187128 | JGI IMG/M metagenome (GOLD analysis project Ga0209475, IMG submission 187128) | Marine sediment microbial communities from the Atlantic coast under amendment with organic carbon and nitrate - tdDd47.1 (SPAdes)... | ecosystem: Environmental > Aquatic > Marine > Coastal >... | reverse complement strand
CTGACCATCAAGTCAAATTGAATGGATTTAGAATCGAGTTGGAAGAAATTGAATCTGTCGTTCTTGAAATGGAGGACGTTAGGAATGCCGTAGTGATTTCTGGCAAAGTTGGTGCAACAACATCTTTGATAGGATATTGGCAGAAAGAAGAAAACTCGATATTGACAGATAATGATGTCGTTGATCAATTGATTAAGAAGTTAGAGTGTAAATTACCTCAATACATGGTACCTAAATACTGGCAGGTATTAGATAGAATTCCATTATCTCACAATGGAAAGGTTGACCGGAATGCGCTACCTGTAATTGATATTAACACATCCGAATCATCAGAGGTATCTCCTCCAAATACGTCTGTGCAAAGGTTAATCGCATCCATTTGGAGCGAAGAGTTGCAATTAGATAAACTGGGTATTGATGATAACTTTTTCTCTCTCGGTGGAGACTCAATTCTTGCTGTAAGAGTAGTTGCAAGATTAAAGCAGGAACTGCGACTTCAGATTACCGTCAGCGATTTATTTAAGTATCAATCGATTCGCAAGCTAGCAGACGCTTTAGAAGATTCATCAATACTACAAAGTGTCGAACCGATAAAGCGGTTTGAGTTGCTTAAACAAGTTGAGATTACTGAACGATTGAATGAATTCGACGACGTATACCCGATGTCTTCACTACAATCTGGTATGGTATTCCATACTCAGTTATCTGAGTTCAACGGTGTTTATCACGATATCGATACAATGCGTTTGAAAGGGGACTTTGTAGAGAGCTATTTTCGTACGGCATTACACATGGTAATGCAGCGTCATCCAATTTTGCGTACAGGCTTTGATTTATCAGGGCCTCGTCCATTACAGGTTGTACATTCGAACTCAAATGCTCCCTTGTTTGTTCATGATTTAACTCATTTATCACATGAACAACAAAGATCACGATTTAACGACTGGAAGAAAGAGAAGCTACGTGTGGTTTTTGATTGGCTTTCTGGTCCACTGTTTTCTATCGATATCTTTTTACTGGGTGCAGATGAGTTTGAGTTTGTTCTATCTTTTCATCACTCGATATTAGATGGCTGGAGCCGCGCCTCGTTAATTGTTGAGCTATATCAAAATTATTATCGGCTGTTAGATGGTAAAGATGTTAGTGCCAAACCTACAAATTGGACATTTCGAGATTATATCGCTGCAGAAATTAACTCAATTCGTACTGAAGAGCCATCTTTGTTAATTCGAAAGTTAGAAAATGTTTCCGTTCAGCAGCTAGCTTCACACCACAAAGAACAGGTTGTTGATAATAATCGACGAGAACAACTAACGTATAACAAACTGATTCCTGTCTCTCTAAAGCTTCTTGATATCTCCAAGTCTTTAAATGTTCCGATTCAAGCTACGCTGTTCGCTATGCATTTAAAGGCATTATCGACGTTAATTGGCCAACAAAATGTAATGTCTTGTGTTGTAACCAACGGTCGTCCAGAAGTACTAGGTTCCGAGCAGGGCTTAGGATTGTTTCTAAACTCCTTTCCTGTGGTATCAACGCTAGAAAGTACAACTACATGGTCAGATCTAATTCTGCACTCCGCAGACCTGTTAAATGAGATGATGCGATCAAGACATCTTCCTCTTTCGCATATTCAAAATTTAACTCAAAAAGAGTTTTCTGAAATATTGTTTAATTATACTCATTTTCATATCTACAACGAGATTGATAAGGCCTCAGATGAGCGATTGAAAATTCTCGATTCATCATATGATGAACAAACCAATTTTGACTTGTATGTGAATCTCTTAAGAGATCCATCTGCTGATGAGATAGTTTTATACATAGATTATAATTCCGATAAATTTTCTCGCGAATTTGCAGAGAAATATTGTGAATATTTTATCTCTGCGAGCAATAAATGCATAGATAATATTCAAGAGTTACACATAAAACATTCGTTACTCTCTCATGTTGAGATTAATGAGCTAATTTACTTTAATAATTTTTATAACTCGATAGAATCGCAATTATCTATTAATTCGCTCTTTGAAAATGCCGCTGGAAAATACAAAAATAATATAGCAATAGAGTTTAATGGTTCAAAAATTACCTTCGAACAATTGAATTCCGACTCAAATAAATATGCTCGTTATTTAATCGAAAGTCAGGTTCGATCAGGAGATCTTGTTGCAGTCGCACAAGAAAGATCCATCGAGATGGTAGTTGCGATTTTAGGGGTTTTGAAGTGCGGTGCGGGTTATGTGCCAATTGACTTAGATTACCCTAAAGAAAGAATTAAGTATGTTATAGAGCACTCTAAAATCAAGGCTTTGATTGGTAGTGAAAAGGCAACGGAAATCGTTAAGGAAATTCCAGGAGAAATTCAGCAATTCGAGATTGCTAAAAGTAAATATAAATGGAATAAATATTCGGGGAAAAACTTACTTCTAAAAGATAATATAAATAGTCAAAAAACTGTCGCTTACGTAATTTATACTTCCGGTTCAACCGGAACACCTAAAGGTGTAGTGGTAACGCATGGTAATGTAGTTAATTTTTTAATTGCCATGAAAAGCACTCCGGGCTTCTCGGATAATGACTCGTTACTCGCTGTTACCCCGATAAGCTTTGATATTCATGTTTTAGAATTATTCTTACCGCTGATAAGCGGAGGTAAAGTTTGTCTTGCCGATGAAAAGTGCAGAATCAATAGCGATCAAATGTTAGATAAAATTGAATCTGAAGGTATTACAGTTATGCAAGCAACTCCAGCGACTTGGCGGCTTCTAATGGATAATGCAAGGCATTCCTCTCTCTCGGGATTGCGAGCATTTTGTGGTGGTGAAGCATTGAATAAGCAGTTGGCGTCTCAGATAAAGGATTCTACAAGCGAACTATGGAATATGTATGGTCCAACAGAAACTAGCGTTTGGTCTAGCTGTGAAAAGATTGAAGGTGAACAAATTTGTATTGGAAGACCCATCTTGAATACTCAGTACTATGTTCTGGACCAGAATAAACAATTGTTACCGAATAATGTAATCGGTGAGTTGCATATTGGTGGACGAGGCGTAACAAGAGGGTACCTTAGAAGACCGGAACTCACATCTGAGCGGTTTCTCACCGTGCCGCACCTAGATGACGAAGTCGTTTATGCTACGGGTGATCTCGTAAAACGTTTGGGTGATGGGCGTTATGAATATATTTCTCGTTCAGACGATCAAGTCAAAATTCGAGGTTATCGAATTGAAATTGGTGAGATAGAAAGTGTTTTAAGCCAGCACGAGTATGTACAAGATTCAGCCATCGTAATAAAGGAAGATGATGAAGATTCCAACGCATCGAGGTTGATAGCGTTTGTCGTTCTAAATGATAGTGTCGGCTCTAATTATCAAGAAGACCTAGAGTTGTATCTAATTTCGATACTTCCTGACTATATGACACCGTCTCAGATTATAGATATCACTTCCATTCCGCTAACACCTAATGGAAAAAAAGATCGAAATCAATTGATTTCAAGAATCGTTGATTTAGCGAAACCGAAATTTGAGGGTGCTAAAACACCGACAGAGCAAATTTTAGTTCGAATGTGGGGCGAATTGCTAGATAAGTCTATCGAAGAAATCAGTGTGGTTGCGAAGTTTTTTGAACTGGGTGGACATTCTATTATCGCATTACGATTGTTGAACCTTATACATTCAGAATTTGCTGTTGAGATAGAGCTTCAAGCGTTGCTTCAACGCTCTACCATTCGAGATGTTTCTTCGTACATCGATTTGTTGTTGGATACACGTAAGGTTTCCGAAGAGCTGGAAGCTTTAGATTCAGAAAGAATAGAAGAGGTTGAATTTTAAGATGGAGAGAGAAGAAGAAATAATAAGAATTCTTTCTGAAAGTAAGATTCAATTGTATTTAGAGGGTGGCAAACTTAAAGCTCGCTCTGAAAAGGGAGCAATGACACCCGAACTTAGTGGTCTTATTAGAGACAACAAAGAAAGATTAATAGCATGGTTAGGTAAGGCTAAGCATACAGACTTTTCAGAAAAGTCGATTCCTAAAATACCAAGCGATTCTGTCTCGCAAATTGAAGCGACTTCTACTCAACGTCGATTTTGGTTTCTAGATAGACTAGAACATAGTTCTAAATACTCGAAGAATAATATTTATTCTGCATTTGAAGTCGCGTCTACTTTTAATCAAGCGCAGGCAGAAACAGCGTTTAGAAAGGTAATTGCTCGAAATAAAATCTTGCGATCGAATTTATTAGAACGTAAAGGCGACCTGTTTCTCAAAGAAAGTTCAAGCGTTCAGTTTTCTATAGAATCGATTGAGCTTGGTGATACTTGTGAAGTTGAACTTAAAAGTACTATAGCAGAGTACGGAAGCCGTCGATTCGATCTGGAAAATGATAGTCTCATTAGGTGTTCGATGATTGGCTGCACGCTAGATAGCGTTGACAAACGCTACTTAGTCTTCTCGATTCATCATGCGATTTCTGACGGTGAATCTATTCCGATGATAATGCGAGAATTCTTATTTTTCTATGATGATAAACTGTTGCCTGCAGAGTATAGGTTACCCGAATCCGACATTCAGTTTGAAGATTACGCTTACTGGAACAGCAAAAGCAATACTTCCGATGGATTTAAAGATAAGTTAGCGTTTTGGGCGAAATATTTAGAAGATGCCCCGAAAAGTCATTCCATTCCATTTGATTCTGAAGAGTCGGATGCAGCCGCTGCGCTTGAGAGCTTGAGTGTCTCAGGATCTTTGTACGACCAAATTAAATCTTTTTCATCTGCTAATGATGTATCTTTGTTTCTAATTGTTCAGGCTGCATTTGCGATTTTAATTGGACGCATTAGTTATGAACATGATGTCGTATTTGGAATGCCAGTTAGTCGACGGGATAACTCTCAACTACAAGATGTTATTGGATTATTAATTGATACTGAAATAAGCCGCTTTCAATTTCGGGATAATCCGACATTCAGATCTCTATTGCGAACATCCGAGAACCTTAGATTGGATGCTGCTAAATATTCTGATGTGCCATTCGAAATGATTGTTCAAGAAGTAATCGGAGAGCGAACAAATACCTCTCCGATTTTTCAGATTCTTGTAAATATGGATTATTCATCTGAAGTTGAATTGCATAGTGATGTTGAATTAATAAAGCCAATTGAGACTGTAGGTTTACAGAATAAATACGATATTACATTATATATACAAGATAGTGGAGACAGTCTGAATTTAAACTGGTTGTACGATGCCGGTAAGTTTAGTAGTTATTCTTTTGGTAAGTATAAGAGAGAGTTTGAATATCTTTTAAGGAACCTAATCGAGAATCCAGATCGAGGAGTTTTGAATCATGGCTTTAGTAATGTTTCTATGGCCACTAGCGAAACGGCTGATGAACTAGAAAACTATAATCATATAGCTCTGATTAATCAAAAAGCCATCTCACAACCTAGCAGTATTGCATTGAATCATAATGAAAAAGACTATACTTACGGAGAGTTAGTTGGTCTAGTAAAGTCTTTTTCAGCTCTACTTATGAAGCGAGGCGTGACTGTAGGCGATAGGGTACTAGTTGCTACCGGTCGTCATGTGGAGCGCGTAGTTTCTTTGTTGGCAGTCAATTATCTAGGTGCGAGCTTTATTCCCGTCAGTGAATCTTTTCCTGAAACTCGAATTTTGCAGATTATAGAAGATGCAAAACCTAAGTTAATAGTATCCGATGAGCTAAATCTATCGAGAATTCCATCGAACTATCTAAATGACGATGTGGTAATCATCGAAAGCGACGAAGTGCAATTAGCGCTGAAATCAAAGCCTACTGATTTTGAATGTGCCATTGTTAAAGACGCAAATCGAGAATGTCATATTATATATACGTCAGGATCAACGGGTGTCCCGAAAGGTGTTATTGGAACGTTTGGTTCTACGATTAATCGAATTCATTGGATGTTAGATGAGCTGCCTTTCATTGAAAACGAGTCGTTTATTCACATCACTTCTATGGCTTTTATCCGCGCAATATGGGAGTTGTTTGTTCCATTGTCAGGTGGAGCGAAACTGGTTTTATGTCCGAGAGAGGTCGTTAAAAGCACAGAAGAGTTAGTTGAATTTTTGCAATCTAAAGCTATTACAAGAATGGTATCTGCACCCTCATTGTTAAAAGCAATTTTAGAGGTAAAACCGCGATTAATAGACTTGCTTCCTGCGATGCGCCATTGGTTTGTCAGCGGTGAGCCACTACTGGCGGTTACTTGTCAGAAAGCAGTAGAGCGTTTTCCCAGCATAACCTTTTATAATCTTTACGGCTCTACCGAAGTAATGTCAGACGTGAGTATTTATAAGGTTAATGGTGCCGAGAAATCTACGTATGTTCCGATCGGCGAAGCAATTAGTCATACGAAGATATTTGTTGTCGATGCATTAGATAATTTGCTGCCTGATGGATTCATTGGAGAATTATGTGTGTCAGGTGCACCAGTAGGTGGTGGATATACTACGAAGCCGGTGGGGCAGAAAAACGGATTTACACGTATTGATGAACTTGAAGTTTTCAAAACAGGTGACCTAGGAAGAATTAATTCACTTGGATATATCGAGTGTTTAGGAAGGATTGACGAACAAGTTAAAATTAGGGGTTACCGAATTGAACCTGCTGAAGTTGAGGCGGTATTGTTATTGGATAGTCATGTTACTCATGCAAAAGTAATTGTGCATGGGAATGATGATGGTAAAACGTTAGTTGCCTATATCGTTTTAAATCAAAGTGAAAGAATCGACGCGACGTTGCACAGGGAAGAGCTTGATAGCCTTATGTCTAAGCATTTACCTGAGTATATGATAGTTGACAATATTATATATCTAGATAGCTTGCCGCTAAAGGAAAATGGAAAAGTAGACAAAGGACAGTTACCTGATCCGTTGATTATGGAGTCGAGTGAATCAGGAAAGCCTCTTCAAACTGGATTAGAAAAGACGTTAGCCAGTATTTGGGGTGAGTTGTTAGGAATTGATTCTAATCAAATTAATACCACTTCTAACTTTTTTAGGTTAGGCGGTCACTCTTTGATGGTTATTAAGCTTCTCAACAATATTAGAGAAAATTACTCCGTTAATATTACAGCTAAAGACATTTTTGATTTTCCAAGGTTTGCTGAGCTAGCAAAGCTAATAGAAGGTTCTGAAGCCTGCAAGAATTTGTCAAAATCTTTACGCCCAGTCGAACGAAGTTTAAATAGTTTTCCACTTTCCTCTGCACAAAAAAGGATATGGTTTTTACAGCAGTTTGCTCAAACTAGTAGCCAAAACAATTTGGTCTATGCCATTCAATTAGAGCATGACTTAAATGTTGATGCTTGTAAGCAGGCTTTTTCGGCTTTGTTCGAGCGCCATGAAGTATTACGAACGACCTATCATGAAGAAGATGTACATGTTGTTCAAAAAGTTACCGCGCTAGAGAATATTAAATTTGACTTAGCGAATGCAGAGCTAACTAGCAGTGAACAGATAGACGATTTTATAAGAGTTGAGGGTGATGTCTCGTTTGACCTTACTCAAGACCTAATGTTACGAGCTACCCAGGTACATTCACCTAACTCCCATGGATATTTAATTATCGTTGTTCATCATATTGCCTGTGATGGCTGGTCTATTGGGACGTTGGTTGAAGATTTCTATCGATATTACAGAATGGCTTTAGCGAGTCAAACGATCGAGGTTAGGCCTCTTGAACTACAGTATATCGATTATGCGTCCTGGCAAAATGAGCGTTTAAATGATAGTGAGCTAAGCAAACAAAAGGAATATTGGCAAACGCAGTTACTCGACGCTCCCTTAGTGCATGAATTACCTCTTGACTTTAGTCGTCCAAAAGTTAAGTCGGTAGAAGGAGAAAGGTTGAGCAAAGTGATGCAAGGAGATGCACTCAATCGAGCCCTATCGTTCGTTCAAGAGAATGAAATTACTCCCTTTATGTTCTTTCACTCTGCGCTTGCAATAGTGATCTCACAGTTTAGTATGCAGGATACAGTTTTAATTGGTAACCTATTACGACTCGGCCAACCAGTCAGTTAGATGATACAGTTGGCGTTTTTATTAATAATATTGCACTTAAAACATCGACTGATTTTGATAGTCTTAGAGACTATTTTCGACATATTAAAACTACCAATATATTTGCTCAAGAGAATAGTGACCTACCATTTGAAGAATTAGTCGAACTTTTATCTGTTAATCGTGACTTGCAAACTACGCCCGTCTTTCAAATTTTACTGAATTTACATCAAGAGCATGTAAATCTAGATACCGAAACTAAAGGCTTTTCAGTCTATAGCTCCAGTAAAGCCATCGCTAAGTATGATATTGAGGTTTCTGTTAAATATCAGAAAGATAGAATTGTTGTAGATTGGATTTATGATCGTTCGATATTTAAACCTAAAACCATAGATCGACTTGCTGACCGTTTATTTGACGTAATTAATAATCTATCAGAAATTGACAACGATAGGTTTCGGACTCTTTTCGCAGCTCCAAAGAGTAATGTTGAAGCGTTGCAGCAGAGCTGTGAGGAATTACTAAAGTTCGAAGCAGCTAGTATCGATATTATTGAAGCGGTGAAACGTTGGAGTATCACTAAACCTCACGCTGTCGCGGTAAGAGATTTACATCAGACGCTTTCCTATAAAGAGTTGTGGCAAAGGATTTTGATTGTTAATCGAATGCTTCTCGAAAATGATATTTGTCAAGGTGAGGTGGTTGGTATTCAGATGGGTAGGACGGCCGATCAAATAATCACGATGCTGGCTTGTTTGCACGCGGGAATATGTTTCGTTTCATTGAATGATTCATTACCCGAAAAACGTTTGCTAGCGATAATTGCAGAGGCAAATATTGATAAAGTTTTGCATAATGATTCTGAAGATTGTCGCGCTATAAAAGATAAAGTTAAATACCTTATTAATATCGATTCGAAAGTATCGAGTAATTCGTCCAGTGAAAATTCGAAGATGTCAAGCTTCGACTCTCAACTAGCCTATATAATGTTTACCTCTGGATCGACAGGCAAACCCAAAGGTGTTTGTATTAGTCGTAGTGCGCTTAATAATTTCTTTGCGGCAATTGAGCAAAAGTTAGGGAAAGTGTTCAATAGCGATAATAGGCTTCTAGCTATTACTACACCTCTTTTTGATATTTCAATTTTAGAAATGATTGGAACGCTTGTTTTTGGTGGTGAAGTTATATTAGCAACTGAGCAGCAGTCGATTGATCCTCAAGAGCTCATAAATATCATCAAGAAATATGATGTCAACTGTATTCAAGGTACGCCATCCACATGGCATTTATTCAAAGAGTCAAATTGGACAGGAAATGCTGATGTAACCATTCTTACTGGAGGAGAGGCACTATCTAAAAGTTTGGCGACGTACTTATTGCCGAGATGTAAAAGTCTGTACAATTGTTATGGTCCAACCGAAGCCACTATTTGGTCGATGATTGAGCAAGTCGTTCTCGAGCAGTCCTTCGACTCATACTCTATTATTTCCGGAACACTCGATAATTCTGTTCACTTTGTTGTAAATAGCGATCTTGAACTACTCCCTGATGGAGCCGTAGGCGAGTTGTGTATTGCTGGTTCGTCTCTCGCTGACGGTTATTTAAATAATCCAACTCTTACTGACGATAAGTTTATAAAATCAAGACGTCTGATTAATGCAAGGTATTATTTAACAGGTGATTTGGTATGTAAGTTAGATTCTGACTCGTACCGATTTTTAGGAAGGAAAGATAATCAAGTAAAACTGAATGGCTATCGCATAGAATTAGCGGAAGTTGAGGCAATAATTGCACTCGATCCGAATGTTTCTCAATGTGTACTAAAAGTATTTTATCATGAGCTTACAGCGCGATTGGTTGCATTCGTTACCTCCTTTCAATATGAAGAAGAGCTTGAGGCCAGACTTCGAAAGCTATGTGGTGAATATTTGCCTTCCTACATGCAGCCTAATACATATGTTTTTCTATCAGAGATTCCGCTGACTAGTAGCGGTAAAATTAATTATTCTCTACTACTTGAGCCCGATGAGTATGATGGAGAAAGATTTGTCGAAGCAACAACTGAAACAGAAAGGCTGTTAGTAGGCATTCTACAAAAACTATTACATATTGATCAGCCCATCAGTATTCACTCGAACTTTTTCGATATTGGCGGGCATTCGTTGTTGGCAGTCAGGTTAGTGGCTGAAATTCGTCACTGCTTCAACAAGGAAGTTTCTGTAAAGACGATATTTGAGAAGTCAGATATTGAGAGCTTAAGTGAATTTCTAGACTCTTATCATGCACATAAAGTCAGAAAGCCGATAGAGCGGTTATCCCGAGATAAAGAGTCCTTTTTATTATCTTACGCGCAACAAAGATTATGGTTTATTGATAACCTCCAAAACGGTTCTCCAGAATACAATATGCCAAGTGCCTTAAAGGTTAGTGGTGAGTTTGATGTATTGGTTGCTGAACAAGCTATAAAAAGCGTAATTGATCAGCACGAGTCGTTGAGAACTATTTTTGTTGAAGGCGAAAGGGGGCCTGCTCAAATTATAGTTGATAATGTTGACTTTAGTTTAAATGTCATAGATTACTCCGGTTTGAGTGATGTAATTCAAAAGTCAAATTTACTGCAAGAAATCAATCGTAGTGCAGAATACACTTTTAACTTGAGTTCCGATCTATTGATACGGGCAAGTTTCGTACGACTTTCACCGCATGAAGGTGTTCTGTTATTTAATATGCATCATATTGTCTCAGATGGATGGTCTATTGGATTACTTGAACGATCTTTCATCAGAGCATATAAAGCTTTACTGAATTCCGGTATTGCTCCATTAAACTCTTTTAGTGTGCAATATGTTGATTACTCTCATTGGCAGCGTGAGTTTTTAGATAAGAACGAACTTTCAAGACAATTAGAGTATTGGGAAGAGCTATTAGATGGAGCCCCCATTTCTCATAGTATACCATTAGATAGCAAACGTTCGGAAGCTCCAAGGAAAGGACGAGCTATTAAACGCACTGTATCATTGAAACTGATGGAGCAAATCCGAAGATTAATCAAAAATGAAAAAGTAACATTGTTTATGCTTTTGCAGACTGCTTTAGCTCTTCATCTAGGTAGATTAAGCAATGAAGAAGATGTAGTAGTCGGCGCACCTGTAGCAGGTAGAAACGTAAAGGAGTTAGATGATTTAATTGGCTTGTTCCTAAATACGCAGGTGTATAGAACAGAGTTTTCTGATGATCCAGAGTTTGTAGACTTGCTTGCTCGCTCTAAGCATCAACACCTTGAGTCAGCGAAGTATAACGACGTTCCATTTGAATCAGTCGTAGAACGAATCAACCCTAAGCGAGAGACATTGTTGCCGCCTATTTTTCAAGTGCTGATAAATTTGAACAATACCGAGCAAACACTAGAAACAATTGATGGTATTGTCTTTACTACTCTAGATGAGAGAGAGCCAGATAATAAGTACGATTTAACACTTTATATACAAGAAGATTTCCGAGTAGAGGAAGATAAGGTTGATTTTACTTGGGTCTATGATACGCGAATCTTTAATCATTCTACTATCGATATGATAGCATCTGAATTTGAATATTTGCTCTCTCAAATCTGTGCTAATCCTAGAGCCAATGTATCATTATATGGTTGGGCGAACTCGCTTTGTAAAACCGCTAGTACAGATGAAACTAATCATATCGACGATGAATATAATTTTGTAAGGTTATTTGAAAGACAAGCGGAAAAAAGAGCAGATAAAACAGCACTCGAGTTTAATGACAATAAATATACCTATCAACAATTAAATGATCTTGCGAATAAACTTGCTTTTAAAATGCGAGATGAATTTGGTATTTCCAAAGGAAGTCGCGTTGTCATTGCTACGTCTCGAAGCGAGTGGCGAGTCATAAGTACCTTGGCGATAATCAAGCTGGGTGCTTGTTTTATTCCATTAAGCACCGAGCTTCCACAAGAGCGCTTGGCTTTTATGGTTAACTCGGTTAAACCTGATTTGATCATATCAGAGCAAATGGCTATTGAAGTCTATCAGTGGCTTTCAAATTACCGTCAACTATTAGTGTCTAATAGTCTTATCGGAGAATTCCTGTCACAAGGAACGATGCCTAACGTTTCTGTCTCTATGGTTGACAATACAGCGTGCCATATCATTTTTACTTCAGGCTCTACTGGATTACCGAAAGGCGTTATGGGTTCATACGGATCAACTAAGAATAGAATTTCATGGATGTTAGATAACTACCCATTTTTAGAAGATGAAGTAACGGTTCATATCACGTCAATGGGCTTTATTCGGTCGGTTTGGGAGTTACTGGTGCCATTATCAGGGGGAGTTAAGCTTATACTTTGTGATAGAAATATTGCAAAACAACCCGATAGTCTTTGCCAATTTTTGCAACGAAAAAATGTAACCAGAATTGTTACTGCACCATCACTCTTGAATGCAGTGAATGAAGCGCTAGAACATTTAAACTCAAGCTCGACCGATGATTTTGTGCTTAGTAAATTAAAATACTGGTTCGTTAGTGGCGAACCATTACCCGAAGCGTATGCGAAGCAATTTTTCAAGAATGCTTTCGATGCAAAGCTTGTTAATCTGTATGGTTCGACCGAGGTAATGTCCGATGTCTTTCATTATGAAGTAACAAAAGGAAAATACTCTAGAATTCCAATTGGCCACCCTATTGATAATGTAAGTTATGAAGTCATTGATAAAAACAATCAATCAGTGCCAAAAGGAGTGGTTGGTGAGCTTGTTTTGTATGGCGATTCGGTGGCACTTGGCTATATAGATGCTAAAGAGGAAAATTTAGCTATTGCAGCATTTAACGGTCGCTATCCTACGGGTGACTTGGCGAGGGTTTTACCAAATGGATTAGTAGAATGTCTTGGTCGTAAAGATGAGCAAGTGAAGGTTCGAGGTCACCGAATCGAGTTGGGTGAGATTGCTAACCTATTACTTAAAGATAAACATATTTCTAAAGCTATCGTTCTGGTCGATGATTTGCTCTCTGAGAGTAAGAATTTAATTGCTTATCTAACAAAGTCTAGCTCTTCTGAGTACTCACCAGAAGAACTTGTGACTTATGCGTTCAGCATCTTAAAAGATAAATTGCCCGCTTACATGATTCCCGCTGCAATAGAGGTTATTGATGCTTTCCCTTATCGTCCAAACGGTAAAGTCGATAGAAGTAAGTTGCCTAAGCTTCAGTACATTAATTCTCGCGTCAGCGCTGAGACAGAAAGTGAGCAAGCTCTTGTCGATATCTGGTCCGAACTACTCAATCTTAGTGACAGTGAGATCTGTGTGGTATCAAGTTTCTTTGACCAAGGTGGACACTCCTTACTTGCAATAAGGTTAATTACAGCGATTCACAAACGTTTTGAGCAAAAGATAGAAGTGAAACAGGTTTTTCTCACTCCAACGATAAGAGAAATTGCAAGAATATTAGATACTAATATTGCTCTTCTCAAAATTAATGCTGGATTCGATGCGATGGACGAAGATGCCGAGGAGTTTGTACTTTAATGGACTTTAAACAGTTAATCGAACAATTAGTTACTCGTAATATATCAATAGCCGAAAGGAATGGTGATTTAACTGTCAGAGCACCTAAGGGTGCTATGAATCAAGATGTTGCCAATGCAATTCGAATGCATAAGTCGGAATTGATTGCATTTTTATCTGATTCTAACCTGGTTAAGAGTGATGGTTCAGTTGTTGATATAGTGCCTATCGATCGAGACAAGCAAATTGAGTTTCCTTTGTCATCCAGTCAAAAGCGGTTATGGTTTATCGATCAGTTAGAGAATGGAAGTGCTCAATATAATATTCCAGTCGCGTTAAAGGTTTCAGGTCGATTCGAACTCGCAGCTGCTGAAAAGGCAATCCAGAAAATCATCGAGCGACATGAGGTTCTAAGGACAATCTATTTACAAAAGGAATCTGAACCAGTCCAAAAGATACTTAGTGATGTGAATTTCTGCCTTAGTATTTGGGATTTATGCGAGTTAGATGATAAGGAGCAAGCCAGTAGAATTAGAGAGATAATAAAGTTAGATCGTTTAAAGCCATTTAATTTAGCTACGGACATAATGGTGAGAGCAGGTTTTATTAAAACCTCACAAGAGAACGAAATTGTAACCGGCATTCTACTTTTTAACGTACATCATATTGCGTCGGATGGTTGGTCAAAAGGACTGATAATTAAAGAGTTCATACAACATTACAGCTCGTTCATAGGCGCCATAGAGTCAAAAATGCCGCCATTGAGTATTCAGTACGTTGATTATGCTTCTTGGCAAAATCGGGAGCTAACAAGTAATCGATACAAAAGTAGCTTTAACTACTGGCTTGAGCATTTAAGTGGATTGCCAAAGTTACATAGCTTACCTACCGATTTTACTCGACCCAACCAACAAAGCTTTCGTGGTAGTTCTGTTTATCAAAGCTTCGATATTGAACTTACTGACAAGTTAAATAAGTTTGCAAAGAAAAATGGTGTCAGTCTATTTATGCTATTGCAAAGTTTGTTAGCGATTTTGATAAGTCGTTGGAGTCGCGAAACAGATGTCGTGATCGGAAGCCCCGTAGCAGGTCGCGACCATTCTGATATTGAGCCTTTGATAGGGTTCTTTGTTAATACATTGATTTTTAGGAATGATCTTTCAGATAACCCATCTTTCTCTGTTTTTTTGAATAAAAGCAAGCAATTGGCGATAAATGCTTTTTCTCATCAAATGGTGCCTTTTGAGGATCTTGTTGGTGAGTTATTACCAGAGCGTACCTTAAGTGCTTCGCCATTGTTTCAGGTTTCGTTAACGCTTCAAAATAGTGAGCGTGGAACGTTAGATTTGCCAGACTTGAAAATAGAACAAATATTTGAAGGTGACGAAACGACACTTTTCGATATTTCTTTGATGGCTATTGAGAGTAGTGGCCAGTTACTTCTTACATGGCTATATGCTACCGACTTGTTCAGTAGCGATACGATTGATCGCTTCTCTAAGTCGTTTAAGGTTTTAGTAGAAGATGCGCTGAGTAACCCCGAAAAGTCAGTTAATTCTCTTCGAATTACATCGTCAGACTCCCTTGATATGCTAACTGAAATCTGTAATACCACCAAGCCATTAAAGAGAGTTGACAATATATTAGAACTATTTGATCGCCAGGTTGAGTGCCGTCCAAATAATGTCGCCGTTTCATTTGATGGTGAAGAGCTTTCTTATAGTGAGTTGAATGGTAGGGCAAATCAAGTTGCCCACTTTTTGCGTGAAAGAGGCGTTTATCGAGATGTTAAGGTTGGAATTGCCGTAGAAAGATCCCTAGAAATGGTCATCGGTATATTTGGTATATTAAAAGCTGGTGGAGCCTACGTTCCAATCGAGCCGAGCTTTCCAGTTGCTCGACAAGAATACATAGTCGAAAACGCTGATATAACAATAATACTAACTCAAAGTAAGTTCCTCGAAAATTTTAATCATTTAGGTGAGAATGTATTTGCGTTAGATAAATCTTCTAGTTTCTGTGCTTTTCCGTCAACAAATTTAGTGAAGTCACCGGCTGATGCTACTTTAGAGTCTTTGGCCTACGTCATCTATACATCTGGCTCGACTGGTGTGCCTAAAGGAGTAATGATCGAACATGGAGCATTGTACAATCGCATAGATTGGATGCAGAGTGAGTTTGACATCAATGTAGATGATGTTGTGGCTCAAAAAACGCCTTATAGTTTTGATGTTTCTGTTTGGGAGTTCATTTGGCCTCTTAGTTTTGGCGCAAAGTTAGTAGTTGCAAAACCAGAAGGGCATAAGGACCCAACTTACCTTAGTCGCTTAATACAAAGTGAGAGAGTGACCATTATTCACTTTGTTCCATCTATGCTCTTAGCAATGCTAAATAGTGGACTTTGGAATGAGTGCTCGTCCATAAAGCAAGTTATTTGCAGCGGTGAGGCGCTCCCCCCTGAGACAGTTAATTTATTTTATAGCTGCGGTTCGGCTCAATTACATAATTTGTATGGCCCGACTGAAGCCGCGATTGACGTAACCTCTTGGTATGCTGATCCAGCATTATCTATTTCAAAAGTACCTATCGGAAAGCCAATACAAAATATTGAAATATATATCCTAGATGAACAGCTCAATATAGTTCCAATTGGGGTACCGGGTGAGCTTCATATCGCTGGAGCGGGATTAGCTAGAGGATATGTTAATCGACCTGACTTAACGAGTGAAAAGTTTTTTGAGTGTAATATAAATGGTGAGTTGAAGAGGGTTTATAAAACCGGTGATTTATCTAGGTATCTAGGAAACGGTGATATTGAATATTTAGGTCGTATGGATGACCAAGTTAAGCTACATGGGTTTCGAGTCGAGCTAGGCGAGGTTGAGAGTCGATTATTAGAGCTGGATGATATATCCGATGCAGCGGCCTCTGTAGTAATAAAAGAGAATGGTTTCCAACAACTTGTAGCACATGTATGTCCATCGACAGACTTTTTACAACAAGCAACAAAGAAACTTTTTTCAGACACCATTTCTCAATGGGAGTCTGTATTTGATGAAGAGTATTTAAGCTCTTCTGATAGTTATGATGTATTAAGCAACTACAGTGGTTGGAATAACAGTTATAGCGGTGAAGAAATCCCAAAGCGCGAAATGCGTGAATGGGTTGATGAGACTGTAAAACGAATTTTACAACTTAGTCCGAAACGTGTTCTCGAGATTGGTTGCGGAACTGGACTTCTTCTATTTCGATATGCTAATCAGTGTGAATATGTCAAAGCGATTGACATATCTCCTGAAGCATTGAGTCGAATCCAGCCTCAGTTAGATATTTTCGGTTGGAACCATGTTTCCTTATCGCAAGGCGATGGTTTGAGTATTGAAAATATTAATGAAAAATTCGATCTTGTAATTATTAATTCTGTCGCACAGTATTTTCCCAGCTTTTATTACTTAGAAGAAGTTATTCGGTTATGTCTGGATCGAACTGAAAGCGGAGCCAAGATCTTTTTTGGTGATATCCGTAATTTAGATTTACTACACACTCACTTAACTGCGATAGAGCTGTCGAAATTAAACCAAGCAATTACTGTTAGTGAACTCAAAAATAGAATTTATGCGCTACGACAAAAGGAAAAAGAACTCTTATTAAGTCCCAGTTATTTTGACTCTTTAGGTCGAACATTTCCTCGTATTACTAACGTTGATTTAAAAGTTAAGCGCGGTATGGGATCTAACGAAATGCTTAGATATCGCTATGATGCGGTGCTTTTTCTTGATCATACTCATAGTATTCATCAGGTTGCAGAGTGGTTTGAGTATCAAGGGATCGAACAACTAAAAGAATTGTTTGACAGTAATCTGGAGTCTTTTGGTGTACACGGTCTTCCAAATCTTCGGCTTTCCAAAGAGCTAGAAATATCCTTAGGTCTTGGATACTGGCCAGAAACTAAGCTCATCAAGCCACTAGGCGATTTGTCTGCTTTTGATAAAGAGTCCACAGATTTCATTTCGGAACTATTTTTAATTATTGAGCAGGCCGAGAGTAATGGTTTTTATTGTGACCTTACATGGTCTCAAAGCGCTGTTGGTCAGCTTGATTTTATTTGTTCTAGAAACCTTCCTGTTAGCATTAGAGCCATAGATAAATACAGTCAAAACTACCATTATAATCACCCGCAACTATTCGAAGTCGGACTCCAATTAGCTCAGAAAATTAAACCTCTGATGCTCAACAGTGTTCCGAATTACATGGTTCCGAATATATTTATTACGCATGAGCAGTTGCCAGTCACTTCAAATGGAAAGATTGATAAACGGTCGTTGAAGGTTTTTGAGCAACAAGAGCATTTTACGAGCGATTTTGTACCTGCGATCAACGAATTACAGCAACAAGTGTGTGACATTTGGCAAGAGTGCTTAGGTATTTCTAGAGTTGGTATAACGGATAATTTCTTTGCATTAGGTGGTCATTCATTATTAGCAACAAAAGTCGTTGGATTGTGTAATAAGCAGTTAAATAGGAACCTTTCGGTTCGTGATCTTTTTCAATACAGCACGGTTGAAGAGTTAGCAGAATATTTGCAGAACTTGGACTCTGTAACCTCTACTGAAATTAAACCTGTTGATCGCTCGAACAGTCTAGCGCTTTCTTTTGCACAAAATAGATTATGGTTTATCGATCATTTAAATGGCACTAGTACTCAATTCAATATATTCACATCGTTAAAACTGCGTGGCGAGTTAAATCACGAAGCCTTACAACAAGCGTTGACCGGATTGTTGAGTCGTCATGAAGTGCTGCGCACGGTGTATGTGGCGCTTGACGGAGAGCAAGTGATGCAGGTG
>Ga0209475_10002478_pt1 | contig 18426 bp, 13 predicted proteins | sample tdDd471_FD_187128 | JGI IMG/M metagenome (GOLD analysis project Ga0209475, IMG submission 187128) | Marine sediment microbial communities from the Atlantic coast under amendment with organic carbon and nitrate - tdDd47.1 (SPAdes)... | ecosystem: Environmental > Aquatic > Marine > Coastal >... | reverse complement strand
CTTCCCGACACGGTCGACGATCGCGGACTGCAGTGCGGTGAAGACGAAGTTCTGGGCAGCGGACGCGAGATCGTCGAGGCGGCGCTTTCCGGGCGCCAGGTATCGGTGGTCGTAGAGCCATGCCCGTGCCTGGGTGACGAGCTCGCCCCGATCCATCACCGTGCGGGCCTCCTTGCGCAGGTGAGCGGTCAGCGCCCGCTCGGCGGCCGGCGTGCAGGGCCGAAATCCAAGTGCCTGCACGGCCGCCTGCTGGTGCTCGAACAGCGTGCGGCGTCGGCGTCGGTAGATCGCCCGCAAGGTTGCGATCATCGGTGCCGCCACGCCGGTCTGCTCGGCGACACAGGCCAGCACGGTTGGCGGTATCAGCCGCATCGGGTCCAACGGGCGGCCGGCCAGGCGCAGGAAGCCGATCTGAATGGCAAGGCCGAAGCGGTTCATGTCGCGGCGGCGATGCGCCACGATCGAGGCCTGCTCCTCCTCAAGTGTGAAGAAGTGCCGGATCTCCGCTTCGGATAGGTCGGCCGGAACAGCATCGACCCCCAGCAACCGCCGCCGCCAAGCCTGCATGCCGTCCCCCACCAATCGACCCGTTCTTGCGTCGGACGGTAGGGCGGCGCGCTCGGCGAGTCCCGAGAAAGCTGCTTTTATCGAAGAATCAACTGGTTACGGATCAACCACGCCACAATACCTTGTTTTACAAGGATTCTCTTAGCGGCACTTTCTGCAGGAATGGTACGGGAACCCCGGGTGGGGAGCCGCCGATTCTTTTATTCACTGCCGGTCTCCAAGGCCGTTATTGAACGGGCATCGGGAAGCGCCTTGCATGCGGGCTTACGGGACGCCTTATTGTCCGTAGCCTCGTCCGGCAATCAATTTTTCCGGGAACTTATCTATGCATCCAGTTTCCGGACAGCCGGCGCGGCGTCCGGCAAACGGCGATGCGTCAGGCGCTGTGGTTGTGCGGTCGAACAGGAATCAGACGGGCAACAGCACCAGCTAGAATCGTCCTACTTGCCTCTACTCAAGCGCAATCTGATCCGCCTGCAGATCATGGCAACGAAGTTGGCATTGCTGTTGCCGCAGCTGACCTATGTGAAGGTGAACCATCCGGACTGCAGCTGGGCGACGGTCACGCCGTTCAGGGTCAGGGTGTTGCCGCCACCGAGCGCGATCTGCACCCCGGCGTCGGTGTCGGTCGACGCCGCCACCAGCTCCGCGAAGCCGTCGATCCCGGTGCCGTTGACGTTCGACGCGATCTGGATGGTGTCGCCACCGGCGCCGTCGAAGTCGTTGACCGTGTCGGCCCCGTCGCCGTTGCCGATCACGATCAGGTCCGCGCCCTCGCCGGTCGAGATCAGGTCGTTGCCGACGCCGCCCTGCAGGGTGTCGCTTCCATCGCCGCCGACCAACAGGTCGTTGCCCTGGCCGCCGAGCAGGTTGTCGCTGCCCTGGCCGCCGAACAGGCTGTCGGCGCCGAGGTTGCCGTACAGCACGTCGTTGCCGAGGTTGCCGTACACGACGTCGGCGTCCTGCCCGCCATAGCTCACGTCGGCGTCCTGGCCGCCGTACAGCGTGTCGCTGCCCAGGTTGCCGTACAGCACGTCGGCGTCGGTGTTGCCGTACACCACGTCGGCCCCGGTGCCGCCCCACAGCGAGTCGTTGCCGGTCCCGCCGTTCACCGTGTCGTTGCCGCCGTCGCCGAACAGGCTGTCGTTGCCGCCGGCAGAGCCGATGGTGTCGTCACCGTCGCCGCCGTACAGCGTGTCGTCGCCCTCGCCGAGCGAGATGAACTGGTTGCTGCCGTCGCCGACCGCGTAGTTGTTGCCGGCGCCGCCGGTCACCGTCGCGTTGCCGATGATCGAGCTGAACTCGATGTTGTTCAGCTGCAGCACCTTGCCGGAGATCGACCGCATGTCGATCACGAACGCCTCGGACTGGCCCGAGTTCGACGACCCGGTGATCACGATCGGATCGTCGGTGGTGACGCCCGAGCCGACCGTCGGGACGATGGTGCGGATGTCCAGCGTGGTCGTCGAGGCGAGCGAGTTCAGGAAGGTCCGGGCTCCGCCGACCACCTCGGTGGTGCCGGTCGGGTTCTGGGTCTGGATGGCGTTGACCAGGCTGTTGACCGCGGTGTCGCCGGACTGCGCGGTCGACGGCCCCGAGGAGGTGATGCTGACCGCCGGCGGTAGGGTCGCGGTGACCAGGTTGCCGTTGTTGCCGGTGTTCTGGACGATCGCCGCCGACCCGCTCATGCCACCGTTGTTGGTCACCGTCCGGCCGGCGCCGGTAGTGTCGCTCGAGTTGTTGTCGGCAACGATCACGGGGCTGTCGGCACCAGACCCGGAAGCTACGCCGCTGCTGCCGCCGCTGTTGTTGGATGCGGTCGCGATGGTGATCGTGGTGTTGCCGCCGCTCAGCGTCGCGCTCCAGGTCCCGCTCGCCGAGGTGATCCCGGTCAGGATCAGGTCGCCGCTGCCGAGGTCAATCGTGCCGCTCGCCGCCGTCCCGTTCAGCGACGTCAGGTCGGAACCGGTCACGACGATGCTGTCGCCGACCGCGAAGTCCGAGATCGTGTCGCCGTTGTGGTTCGCGGCACTGCCGGTGAAGGTGTCGTTGCCCGCTCCGCCGACCAGGATGTCTCCATCCGCAGCGCCGCCGCCATGGATCAGGTCGTCGCCCGCACCACCGGACAAAGAGTCTGCACCGGCACCGCCCGACAACGAGTCGGCACCGGCGCCGCCGTACAGAACGTCGTTGCCGGCATTGCCCACGACCAGGTCGTCCTGTTCGCCGCCGGACAGCGTATCGGCACCGTCGCCACCCGAAAGCGTGTCGCTGCCGGAAAGACCTTTGAGGGTATCGTTGCCGGCACCGCCGAACAGCGTGTCTGCGCCGTCGGCGCCATTGAGGTAGTCGTTGCCGGCGCCGGCGGACAGCAAATCGTTGCCCGCTTCACCGACCAGTTCGTCGTTGTCGGCGCCGCCGTACAACGTGTCATCGCCGGCGCCGCCTGACATGATCTCCTGACCGGCATGGCCGTACATCACGTCGTTGCCGTCGCCACCGGACAGGTAGTCGTTGCCGGCGCCGCCGTAAAGCAGGTCGGGACCCGCGCCACCGACCAGCGTGTCGATGTCGTCCCCGCCGGAAAGCGTGTCATTGCCATCACCACCCGAAAGCCGGTCGGCGCCGGTTTGGCCGAGCAGCAGGTCATCGCTGCCATTGCCGAACAGACTGTCGTTGCCTTCGCCACCTGTCAGGGAGTCGTTGCCGGCACCGCCGAACAGCGAATCGTCGCCGCTCAGGCCGAACAACGTATCGTCGCCCGCCCCGCCAGACAGCGCGTCGTTGCCGGCACCGCCGTTCAGGGTGTCGTTGCCGTCACCCCCGCTGAGCTGATCGTTGCCGGCCCCTCCCGAAAGCAGGTCGTTGCCGGCACCGCCGAACAGCGAATCGTCGTCCGCCCCTCCGTACAATTGATCGTCGCCGGCGTCACCGAACAGGTGGTCGCCGCTGAGCCCCCCGAAAAGGGTGTCGTTCCCGCCCTGGCCGTGAACCGAGTCGGCGCCGTCGGTTCCAAGCAGTGAGTCATTGCCTTCGCTCGGCGTGGTGCTGACGCCGCCCTCCCCCTCGGATGGGGCGATGGTGGGATCTGATATGGGATCGCTCAAAGGTCGTCTCCGGCCGGGCAGAGCGCTCGCCCGCCATCGCGCCCGCGAACCCGGGCACGCGAGACCGCCGCGGTCCAGGGCCGCGAAGTGCGTGTGGCCGGCCGTTCGAGCAGGCGGATCCGCCGCGTATTGACGATCGATGCTTCACGGGACGACGTGCCGTCCGAGTTCGATGGCAAGAGTCTAACGTTGCCGCGCATGGTGCAGGCCATCGACTTGTCGCCCCCCGTCCCCGTTCAAGACCTGAACGCAGACTCCCCCCGGAAAAGCCACTCTGGGCCGGAACCTCGCACCAAGTTGAACGCGGGGTGACGGTCCCGAGCCGGAATGTCCTGATTCCCAACGATGTTTTGATTATTCGATACGAAATTCCGACCAGCTGATCAGGTTCGAGCATTTGTGTATGCATCTTATCGTGTCAACGGAATAGATATGACAAATCTTGACAGGGTTCGTTCCGAAGCTGCTCCTGAGCGCGGTCGAACTCGACACACTCTCTCTGACGCCGGGGCAAACTATCGTCGGGGCCGGCACCACGGTATAAAGGTGCCTCGACCGTACCGGTGGATGTCGAACGCCTGCACTGCGAAGGGGGGCAAGTGCCGAGCGCTTTCCCGCACCGCCGAGCGATCTGTGCGCAGCGTCTTCATCGAGCGGCGGGCCGGTTTCAGGTGACGTCGGCATGCTTCCCATGACAACCCTATGATGCCGCCTCTGGTCCTCGGCCTGTTTCATGCCTCGACGTGCCGCATCTGGTCGATGGAGAGTGGGCGGGTCCGGGCGGTCGCCGCGGAAGCGGCGCTCCAGGGCGCGTGCCTCGGGCTGTTCGGGACGACCGACATCGACTTCGGGTCCGGTAACGTGCGCTACATGCGCATGACGCCGGACGGATGGTCACCATGGCGGGGCCCGATGCCGGACGTGGTCTTGGGCGCTGCGCCGATATCGGGCGGCGCCGACAGCCCGGCCGTCGCTCGCCTCAGAGCCCTGGCCCCCTTCACGGGCCGGGGCCTGCCGAACAAGGTGGCGGTATCGCAAGCGCTGCAGTCGACCGCGATGGCGCCGCACGTCATTCCGTTCCGGCGGGTCGTCGGACCCGATGCGGAAGCGGTGATCGCGTCGTTTCTCGACGAGCACCGGCGCGTCGTCCTCAAGCCCGCTTCCGAACACCTGGGCACGGGCGTCACCTTCGTCGCCTGCGACGGCGACGACATCGTCGTCCGCCAGAACGACCGCCGCTGGCGCTTTCCGCGGGACAAGGCACTGGCGGAGCTCGCCGGCCGGATCGGGACCAAGCCCTGGATCATTCAGGCGATGATCATCTCCCGGGTTCGTGACGGCCGGGTGTTCGACATTCGGGTCCATGCCCACAAGGACGGCGACGGCAGATGGGCGCTGGTGCGCAGCTACGTCCGGCTGTCCGAGGCGGGACTGCTGGTGTCGAACACGGGCCGGGGCGGATTTCAGGGGAACCTGGACAATGTCCTTGCCGGCCTCGGCGACCGCGGCCTGGCGCTGGCGGCGACGATCCGACGCCTCGGGCTCAGGATCGGCGAGACGCTCGATGAGATCCATGACGGCGGGCTCGACGAGATCGGGGTAGACATCCTGGTCGATCCGCAGCACCGGCCGTGGATCGCCGAGGTGAATTCCGGACCGGTGACGCGATACCACGAGTTCGATCGGGCCCGGCTGCATGTGGCCTACGCGATCCACGTGGCCCGCCGCTTCAAGGCCGAGGGCGCCTCCGGGCTCACTCCGAGCCCTGCGACCTCGCGATGACGCCGCCCCCTCTCCTCGGCCTGTTTCACGCCTCGGCGTGCCGCTTCTGGGCAATGGAGAACAGACGGGCCCGGGCTCTCGCCGGGGAGGCGGCCCTCCAAGGAGCGACCGTCGGCTTGTTCGGGACGACCGACGTCGATTTCGAGTCGGGGACCGTCCGATACATGCGCATGACCCCGGACGGATGGACCCTCTGGCGGGGCCCGATGCCGGACGTGGTCCTGATCGGAAGGTCGGTAGCGGGCGACGCCGATAGCCCGACCGTCGTGCGCCTCCGGACCCTGGTGCCCGTCGCAAGCTGGACCCTCCCGGACAAGGCGGCGGTATCGGAAGCGCTACAATCGACAGCCTTGGCGCCGTACGTCATTCCGTTCAGTCGGGTGGCGGCACCGGATGCGGAAGCGGTGATTGCGTCCTTTCTCGACGAGCACCGGCGCATCGTCCTCAAGCCTGCGGACGAACACTTCGGCAAGAGGATCTTTTTCGTCGCGTGCGATGGCGACGACATCGTCATGCGTCAGTTCGAGCAGCGTTGGCGTTGGCCTCGGGAGATCGGATTTGCGGAGCTCGCCAGCCACGTCGGGGGCCGGCTGTGGATCGCCCAGACGATGATCGTGTCTCGCGTCCGCGACGGCCGGGCGTTCGACATCTTTGTCCATGCCCACAAGGACGGGAACGGCCGATGGACGCTGGTGCGCAGCTATGCCCGCTTGTCCGAATCCGGCGTGCTGGCGACGATCACGGGCCGGGGCGGATATCTGGGGGACCTCGACTCGCTCCTTGCCGCCCTCGGCGATCGTGGCGCGGCATTGGCGGCGACGGTTCGACGCCTCGGCATCCGGATCGGCGAGACGCTCGACCCCATCTACGGCGGGGCACTAGACGAGATCGGGGTCGACATCGTCGTCGATCCGCAGCATCGGCCCTGGATCGTCGAGGTGAACTCCGGGCCGGTGACGCGCTTTCACGAGTTCGAGCGTGCACGTCCGCACGTAGCCCATGCCATGCAGCTCGCTCGCCGCTTTAAGGCCGGAGTGAGCGAGGCCCCCTGAAGTCGAGAACCGAACAGCGTTCCGACGATCGCGTCCAAAATCAGACGGACCAGACGGTGCTTCACAGCGGCCCGATCGAGACGCCCTGGAATGCCGAGCCTGCCCGCATCTGAGCGGCCGGCCTAGGACATCGGCACCAGGTCTGCCTACGAGATTTGTGACTTGTCCGTTGAACCGTTGAAGGCGGACAGCACCGCAGCCACTGCGAATGTCCGCTTCAGCCCCAGCTCACAGCAGGGGTGTTCAACGAGCAAACGGCCGCTTCGGGTCGACTCCGGCCAGATTGTGGCTTGTCCGCCGAACGGTCGAAGGCGGACAGGCCCGACCCAAGCTGCTTGGAATGTCCCGACATCACTGGAGATCGAAGGCCGCACCGCCGCGTTCTTCGAGTGTTCTCCCTTAGCGTTGTTTAGGGTACTTTCCACGCCCTACCCTCAGGAGCAACCCCCACTTTTCAAGCAGTCCCGGCACTCTTTGCAAAAGCGGTACGGGAACCCCAAACCGGTCGTCTGCCACCACGCGGCCGGTCAGTCGGCAGCGGCCAAACCGGACACTGATCGGTGGTGCGCCGGCATGTTCGCGCCGGTCGAGAAGCGGCTTGAGCCGACGTCGTGGGCGTTGCCACGGTGAAGAAACAGGACCGGCAGCCCGATCGTCTCAGCAAGGGCCTCGCCTTGCTTTTCCCCCAGCACCATCATCGCTGTCGCCCAAGCGTCGGCGTGCATGCATTGGTCAGCCAGCACGGTAACGGAGCCGGGCGCGGCGGAAAGCGGCATGCCCCGTCGCGGGTCCATGGTATGGCCGAGCCGGCGGTCCCCGACGTCCACCCAGTGGCGATAGTCCCCCGAGGTCGCCACGGCCGTGTCGGTCAGTTCGAGGATCGAGTGAACCGTCCGCCGGTCAGGGTCGGGTGTCTCGACCGCGACGACCCAGGGCAATCCGTCAGTCTGGCTGCCGAGGGCGCGGAGTTCGCCGTCGATCGCCAATAGCGCGCCCTCGATACCGAATCCGCGGGCGGCCTCGGTCAACCGGTCCACTCCGTAGCCTTTAGCGATCCCGTTGAGGTCGAAATGCATCGGCGCGTGCTTGCGGGCGCGACCGCGAGGGACGTTGAGTTCCAGGACCTCATGTGCCGGGCGGCGGTCTCTGAGGCGTGCGGCCCTGATGCTCGCCGGATCGGCCGCCGCCGGTCCGAAGCCCCACGCGGTCACGGCATCGCCGATGCCGATGTCGAATGCGCCGTCCGATGCGCGGCCGATCGCAAGCGCGGTGGAAAGCACGTCCATCAGCGCCTTCGGCAGGGTCACCCAGCTTCCGGGTGCTGCGGCGTTCAATCGGTTGAGATCGCTTTCGGGCTTCCAGCCCGACATCTGGCGATCGACCTCGTCGACTGCCGCCGCCATGGCCGCGTGCAGCGGGGCCGCATCGAAGGAAGCCGGGGCATGGAACAGCGCCGACCACCGCGTGCCCATGGTCGGGCCGTTGAGCGCGCGGCGTTCGAGGTCAGTAAACGTCTTCGGCATAGCGCCCCTCCGCCTTCAGCATGGCCGGCGTGAGCCCGACGGGTGCCAATATGTCGGCGAGGGCGGCCGAGACGCCGGCGGCCATGTCCCGCCCGCCGCAGACCAGGATCTGCGCGCCGGCCGACACGAACTGGGCAACGCGCGCTCCGTCTCTGCGCAGGGCATCCTGCACGTAGGTTGGTCGCGGTCCGCGTGAGAATGCGCTGGTGACGGAGGACAGCCGCCCATCGTCTCGCCAGCGGGCCAACTCCTCGGCAAAGAAGGCGTCACTCGTCGGATGGCGGGCCCCGAAAAAGAGGTGCATCGGGCGCCTCGAGCGGTTGGCGCGCGCAAAGCCGGCCAGCGGACCGATCCCCGTGCCGGCCCCGATCAGCAGGACCGGCGCCGTGCCGCGAGCCGGTCGAAACGCCGGGTTGCGGCGCAGGAAGGCGCGGACCGTTTCCCCCGGCTCAAGGCTGGTGAGCTGCCCTGAGCAGAGGCCCCCCGGGTGCCGGCGCACGCAGATCTCGACGAACCCGTCCCGACTCCCCGAAGCGAGGGAATAGAAGCGCGGCACGCCGGACCCCTCGGGCAGCACGCCGATGAGATCGCCCGCCTCGAAGTGCGAGAAGCTGCGCCCGGAGAGCCTCCGCCATGGCGATTCCTCGGGCAGGGCAAATCTCAGGATTGCCGCCGGCGCCTGCACGTCGGTGCCATAGTCGCGCCGGCTGATGAGCCGCAGCTCGATGCTCATGGGCAGCGTCGGTTGATGGTCGAGCTCGAACGGCAGCCCGAGCACGGCCGCAAGGTCCCGGCCCCAGTGGGCGAAGTCCTGCGGCGACTGGCGGTCGACCGTCCCCATCGGCAACAGCTGCTGCCAGCCCTTCGCGTTCGCCGCTCGGGCGATCTTGGCGGCGTAGCCGCAGAAGGCCGGGAAGCTGCGGTCGCCGAAGCCGAGAATGGCGACCGGAACCCCCGGTGCCTCGGGGAGTTCCGCGAGCCGCTCGAGAAAGCCTTCGGCCGACGCCGGTGCATCGCCCTCGCCATAGGTGGCCGCGAGGAGGAGGATGCAACGCGCCCGCGGCCAGCGTTGCGTCGCAAAGCCGGACATCGGGGCGAGATGGACGCGCATACCGGCATTGCTCAAGGCGTTGCGCACCGTGTTGGCGAATCCCCAGGTGCTGCCGCCTTCGCTGCCGACCAGCACAATGGCGTCGGCCTTGCTCGCGGCGACGGACGGCGCCACGAGGCGTGGGCGACGAGTGAGCCAGAGGCGAAGCCCCGCCCAGCTCACGACCGGAACGCCGAGCGCCGAGAGACCCAGCAGAAGACCGAGCGCCGACGCGCCCCGGCCGGTATGGAGCATCACGATCGTGTCCGTGATCGCCTGCCATGGGCCGCGATCCGCCCAGGCCAGGACGTCACCCGTGCCCTGGTCGAGATAGCCGCCGCCCGAGGTGGTCTTCAGCGTAAGGACATCGGTCGCGTCGCCCGGGACGGGAAAGGTGAGTGATCGCAGCTCGTCCACCGGCGTCTGCTGAAGCAGGGTGATCGAGGCCGAGGCCACGCCGGTCCTGCCGCTGACGCCGGCCGGGAAGGCTGGTGCCGAAGAGCCTTCAGAGATCAAGCCGAAGGTCGCCAAGGTCATCCAGAGCGCCGTGAGCGAGGAGAGCGTCAGTCCGAATACGGACACCCGCGCAATCGAAGCGTGGAGCCATCCGTCACCATCCCCACGCTGCGGGGAGAGCATGTGGCGCCAGCCTCCCGCGCGGCGCGCGAGTAGGGCGAGACCGGACAGGCAGATGACCAGCATGGCGACCGCGGCAACGGCGGCCACCATCCGTCCAGCGTCGCCCATGAACAGCGACCGGTGCAGGTTGGTGAGCCAGCGCTCCAGCGCCGACGCCTTCGCGGGACCGATGGCCTCCCCCGTCCTCGGATCGACGATGGTGGCGACCGGCTGATCGCCCTTGACGGAATAGACCGTGATTTGGCCCGACGGCGCCCGCCGGATCTGCTCCACCGTCGGCTCGGCGGCCTGAATGCGCGAGGCCAGCTCGGCGACGCTGAGGCCAGCGGACGTGGGCGTCTGGAGGGATTCAAGGGCGGGATAGATCGAGAGTGCCGTTCCGCTCAGTGCGATGACGCACAGGAGCAGGGCGGCGGCCAGCCCGGGCCAACGGTGAAGCGACCGGATCATGCGAGCCGCCCCGGATCACAGACTGTAGGTGAAGTCGGCGACGTAGCGCTTGCCGGGGACGGCTTTGCCGTTCCCGTCGGTGGTCAGGGGCACGACGATCTCGGAGGGGCTGTCGCGCATGTCCTCGGCAGCGGCATCGATGTGCAACTCGTAGCCGGCGTCGAACAGCGCGTCGGCCAGGTCGAGCGTGACCTCCAGCGTTCGCCCGGCCCCCACGCTGGCGCCGGTGATGCCGTTGATCTCCGCCGCGTTGCCCCCGGTGGCACGGTGCCAGCCGCTCAGGTGCTCGTAGTAGCGGGCCTTGCCGCCCGCCACCCACAGGCTGCCGACATATTTCCCGTTCGCATCGGCGACGTAGTAGGCGAGATAGGCGCCGTCGCCGCCGTAGTTGCGCAGCTTCGTGGTGAGCGTCACGTCGCGCGCCATGGCCAATCCGGGCAACGTCAGCGCCGTCGTCACGGTAAGCATCGCGATCAGGGATTTCATTGGTTGTCTCCTTGAGAGGTGAGGACGGCGGGTCAGTTCACGCGCACCTTCGGCGCGCTACCCTTGCGGATGAGGCCGTTGTCGACCGGCGCGGTGCTGCCGGCCGCCGCCGGACTGCTCCGCCCGCCGCGACCTTCATCCCCTTCGTCGTCCTCGTGATCTTCGTCGTGTTCGCCGCCCGCCCGGCGGTCGCCATCCTCGCGCTCGGCCTTGCGTTTGTGGTGACGTCCGTGTTCGCCGCCGTCGCGGTGCTCTGCGAGCCTCGCGTGTCTTTCCGCTCCTCGGTCATCAGCGGCTTGGGATCGCGCGACCGATAGGGCGACGGCTCCGCTCGCGAAAGCGACGAGCAGGCCGCCGGCCGCGACGGAGGCGAGAAGCAGAGTGCGTCGAGCATTCATCGTGGTCTCCTTGACGTCGAATGGCCTGGAGGAGACGCGAAGGGTTTATCGGGCTCGGTGGACGTCTTCACGCCACCGGGTCCCATGCGCCGCCTCGGCTGTCGGCCGATGGCGGCAACCCTGCCAGAGGGACCCTGATAGGCGCCTGATGATCCATGTCAGGGAGCTGTCAGGCAGAATGCGCTACCGACTAAGAATGAACCGCGCAATCAACCGGAGAACCGCGCTCCTCTTTAGCCTGGCGCTGCTCGGCGGCGGCGCCGCCGCCCTCGCTGATGACCGCGACCACGGAGATGGCGATCGGGATCACGAGCGGGCCCGCAAGGCGCTGGAGGAGGGGCAGGCCCTGCCGCTGACCGAGATCCTCGAACGTGTGCGGCACAAGCTCGACGGCGAGGTGATCGGAGTGGAGTTTGACCGCAGAAGGAACCGCTACGTCTACGAGTTCAAGGTGATCGGTGCCGACGGACGGCTGCGCGAGATCCGTGTCGATGCGCTGTCGGCGGACATCCTGAGGATCGAGGACGAGGAATGAGGGTCCTCGTCGTCGAGGATGAGCCTCGGATCGCGGCGGATGTTGCCGTCGCGCTGGCGGCGGCCGGGTACCTGGTCGAAACGGCGGGCGACGGCGACGCGGCTTGGTTCAAGGGCGACACGGAAGACTATGACCTGGTCGTCCTGGATCTCGGGCTGCCGAAGATGGACGGTCTCGCCGTCCTCAAGCACTGGCGGAACGCGGGGCGCAAGGTGCCCGTGCTGGTGCTCACGGCACGCGGCAGCTGGTCCGAGCGCGTCGAGGGCATCGACGCCGGAGCAGACGACTACCTGCCGAAACCCTTTCACATGGAGGAGCTGTTGGCCAGGGTGCGCGCCCTCATCCGACGCACCGCCGGTCATGGCGCGGCCATCATGCAGGCCGGCCCTCTCAGCCTGGACACGCGGCAGATGCGCGTGGCGCGCGATGGCGTCCCGATCGCCCTTTCGCCGCTCGAATACCGGTTGATCGCCTACCTGATCCACCACAAGGGGCGGGTGGTGCCGGCGTGCGAACTGCTCGAGCACCTGTACGGTGACAACGACGCACGCGATGCCAACGCCCTCGAAGCGATCGTGACGCGCCTCCGCAAGAAACTGGGGCCCAACGCCATCGAGACCCGGCGCGGCTTCGGCTACCTCGTCGTTGCCGGCGAAACATGAAGCGCGGGTCCCTGCGCCTGCGCCTGCTACTCGCGGCGGTGGCCTCCGTGCTTGCCGCGCTGGCGCTTTCGTTCATCGGCCTGACGTTGCTGTTCGAGCGGCACGTCGAGCGTCGGGTGGAGGCGGAGCTCGCGACCTACCTCGATCAGGTCATCGCCGGCCTGGATCGCGCAGCCGATGGAGCCTTCGTCCTCGCCCGTGCGCCTGGCGACCCGCGTTTCGCGGAACCTCTATCGGGTCTCTACTGGCAGATTCAGGCCAGCGATGCGATCTTGCGCTCGCGCTCACTGTGGGACACCCGGCTCGCCTTGCCGGTGGATGACCTGCCCGACGGCGCGGTGCACCGGCATCGCATTTCCGGACCTGGCGGCACTGCCGCAATTGCTCTCGAGCGCAGCGTCCGCCTTCCGGGCCGCCTTGGCGGCGGCATGATGCGCGCGGCCGTGGCGATCGATGCGGCGGAGATTTCCGCGGCGAGCCGTGCCTTCACCGTCGACCTGCTGCCCTACATCGCCGTCCTGGCCGTATTCCTGATTGCTGCCGCCTATGCGCAGGTTGTGGTGGGGCTGCAACCGCTCGCCACGGTGCGGGAGCGCCTGGGCGGCATTCGGGCCGGAAGCGAGCACCGTCTGGGCCGGGCCTTTCCGGACGAGATCGTGCCATTGGCGGCCGAGGTCGACGCCCTGCTGGACGCGCGGGAACGGCAGGCTGAGAAGGCGCGTTCCCGCGCGGGAGATCTGGCGCACGGCCTGAAGACGCCGCTCCAGGTGTTGGCGGGCTGTGTGGGCCGCTTGCGCGCCCTGGGGGAGAACGACATCGCGCAGGATGTCGAACTCCTCGCTGATACCATGCGGCGCCATGTCGAGCGCGAATTGGCGCGTGCACGCATGGCGATGGGCGGCCCCGGTTCCACTGCCGACGTCGCCCGGGTGGTGGAGCGTCTGATCGCGGTCGTCACCCGCACACCTTCCGGAAATCGTCTCGACTGGTCGCTCGATATTCCTGCCGGTACCGTTGCCCAGATCGACGCCGACGATTTCGCCGAGGCACTGGGCAACCTGCTCGAGAACGCAGCGCGCCACGCGTGCCAGCGGGTCACGGTGCGTGCGCGAGCTCGGGAGGGCGTGATCGTCACCAGCGTCATCGACGACGGAGGCGGCATACCACCGGAGCGGCTCCGCGACGCTCTGCAGCGCGGTGGCCGCGGTGATCGTGCAGGCGGCGGCAGTGCCGGCCTCGGCCTCGCCATCGTGCAGGACATCGCCGAGGCCTGGGGTGGTGGTCTCCGGCTGCGCAATGGCGCAGTCGGCCTGGAAGCCGACTTCGCCGTCCCGGCGGCGGGCACGATCGTGGAGGCGCGGCAGTCACGTTGACGATGGTAGGGGCATCCGTACGGAAACCCCAACTTGGACAAATCGCGAACTTCCGGGGCGTCACTCCCACGAGCTGCCGCGCGGATCGAAGTGGGGAAGACATCGCTCTACACCGCGCTCGGTGCCGATGGATCCGCGAGAGAGTCGACCTGACCGTTCGGCGGGCGACGGCTGAGACGGGCGGGCCTGCCCCGACAAGCGTTCATGGTTTGTCCGAGTTAGCGTGGTCTAGCGAACAAACCTTGAGGTGCCCCCAAAGAGCGAGCATCTCCACTTGCTTCAGCGGAACAGCGGCCGATCCGGGTCCGCTCACAAGGCTGATCCCGAAATGCCCGGACTGGACCTCCCCCTACCAATCCATCTCGTACCCATCGCGATCCATACCCCGGTCCATCCCGCGATCCAGCCCACGATCGAGGCGCGACAACCGCGACCGCTCGGCCGGACCGGGCTGCGTCGGGTCGGCGGCGCGCTCGGCCGGCAGCCCACGACGGGCCCGCTCGGCGAGCTTCACGGCGAACGGCATGGCGTAGCTCGGCGGCTCCGACGCGAGGGTCGTCAGGTAGTGTGCGGCTGTCTGCCACCGAAGCCCGAGCGAGGCGACCTGGTCGACAATCTTGTTCACCTGCGACGTCATTGCAGGCAGGCGAGTGGGATCCCCCACCACCTTCCGGCTCGCCTGGTCTCCGCGCATCGGCGTGGCCATCTCGAGTACGGACTGCGGCAGCATGTGTCGCGCAGCGGCGCGGTCGATGAAGTCCAGCGCGTTCGTCGCCGGCGTCGCCTTGCTGAAAGCGGCCGCGAGCTCTTTTTGATCGCGGAACCCGTCCTGGTCGATGTACGCGTCCACCCCGTAGCGGTGCCGCGAGAAGCTCACGTAGCCGAGCGACCGGTCGTAGCCCTTGGTCACCACCGCGAAGGTGCGATCGACGGTAACACCCTGTGCTTTGTGCGCCGTGATCGCATAGGCGTGGTGGAAGGCCTGGTACTCCTGACCGTCGAAGGAGGCCTCGCGGCCGTCCATGAGCCGGACCGTCACCTTCGTCCCCTCGACACCGGTCACGGTTCCCATCGTGCCGTTCGCGACACCATTAGTCTGACCACCGTCGACCTTCACCCACTCCTGACGACGGTCATTGCGGCGGAACATGATCTGGTCGCCCTCCGCCAGCACCGTCCGGCCGTAGCTGTTCCGGAACAGGTGGTCCTCTCCCAGCATCCCCGACTGCCGCATCCAGTCGCGAGCCGCCTTGTTCAGCGCCCTCACGTCGGCATTCGAGTACGCGATCATCAGGCCCACTTCCTGGGGCTCGGACTGCCGGTGCTTGAACCAGTCGGCCGCGGCCGCCACGCGCGCGCTCCCCTGGTCCGCATGCCAGTGCAGCATCCCGTGCTTCGCGTACTCCTCGAGCGCCTGGTCGGCACGCCCCTCCGACAGGTGAACCGTCGCAGCCTTCTGCCAGTTGTCGCGCTGGCGCTGCACGTCCCGCAGGACCGGGGCGCCGATCTCCTGCATGATCTGACGGAACGGCGTGCCGGCACCGACAGGATTCAGCTGCGGCGGGTCCCCGACCAGCACGACCTTGGCTCCGGCCTCATGAACACGAGCCAGCAGCCGGTCCGCCTGCCGAGTATCCATCAGCCCGGCTTCGTCGACTGCGATCACATGATGATCGGTCAACCGGTCCCGACCCTGCGCCCACGACGCTTCCCATGACGCCAGCGTCCGGCTGTCCACCCCGAGCGCGTTACCGAGATCGTCCGCCTGCTTGCCGTAGGCCGCAGCCCCAACCACCGTGTAGCCGGACTCCGACCAGATCTCCTTGGCTCGGCCGAGCACCGCGCTCTTGCCGGCCCCCGCCAAGCCTCCGAGCGCGCTGATACGACCCCGCCCGTAGAGCATGGAGTGGAGAGCGATCCGCTGCTCCTCCACCTCCATGGGGTCCATAACCCGGTCCACCACTCTGCGCGACACCGGAGCGTCCGGAGCCCCCGCCAGCGCACTGATATGCTGACTGAGCCGGTACTCCGCACCGAGCTGCTCCACCGAAGCGAACCGCGGCCGACCGTCCGCGTCCGCCCCGAGCTGCAGGAGCCTTGGGTCGTTCAGTACCGTCTCCCGGAGCTTCCAGTGTTCCTCGGCCGACCGCGTGACCTTGTAGACCTCGCGCGCCACGTCGCGGGACGTGAACGTCGCTTCGCGGCTCGTCAGGCGGCCGATGACCTCCTCGAGCGGATCCCCGACCCGACCCTGATCCACCCGCCAGGCGTCGTAGCTATGCCCGAACCGCTCGGCCATGTTCAGGTAGGAATACTGCCGGCCGATCCGACTGGCGCTCGTGCGGATGTCCCCGTCGGTCACCACCAGGCCGCGGCCGGTGCTCTCCAGCGCGAACCCGTGCTTCGCGAGCCGCTCCTCCAGGTCCTGCCAGTCGCGCGCCTCTTCGAAGACCGGCGCCAGCAGCCCGCGCCGCTGATCCACGACGGTCTGCTCGCCGTCCTTCGCGGAGTGAACCTCACCGTTGGTGTGCGACGGGATCGTCCGGTCCATGCCGGAATCACGGTCGGTGAACGGCGAACGCACGTTCGACCAGCCGTACTCCTGCTCGAGCGCCCGGCCGAGCTGATCCAGCCGCTTGTAGTCGTGCGACATGTTCAGCGCTTTGCCGGTCTCCGGCGACACCCGGTTGAACACCATGTGGATGTGCTGGTGGTCGGTGTCGTTGTGCGAGACCACGAACACCTGGTGCGCGTCGAACCCAAGTGCCTCCCGCACCCGGTCGACCACTTGGCTCATCTGCTCCGGCGTCGGCGTATCGTCCGGATGCCAGGACGCCGACACGTGATAGACCGGATGCTCTACCCGCGATGACAGGCCGGTCACCGCACGCATGCGCGCCACGACGTCGGACGGATCCGTCGTCATCAGGTTGCGCTCCGCCACCCAGGCAACCCGCTCGGGATCCTTCAGCAGCAGGTAGTGCACCAGACCGTAGGGGTCCGCGCCCTTTGTGACGTTGAAGATCACGCGTTGCCCTCGGGAACGCCGTAACGCCGCGAGCTCAGCTCACGCAGCAGGACTTTCAACTCCGCGATCGCCTCGCCGGCCGACAGCTCGACCTCACCCGACACCCGGGGCATGACCCGACCGTCGGCATACGACTGTAGGCAGCTACCGATCCACGCCAGACGTGCCTCGATGACGGCCAGGTCCGTCGCCTGGCCACCCCCCGGCTCTGCTGCCGCCAACACCACACCCTTCGCCCAGGCTGGAACCGACCGGCCGACCTGGGCCGCGGCACGCCGAACCCGATCGGACTCGGCCGGGGCCAGACGGAGGTTCAGCTGAGGGCCACGGTTCGGTCCCACCCCCTCCTTCTTTCCCCTCTTGCGTTCCTTCGGGCCCGCCATCGATCGGCCCTCTTTCCTTTCTGCGAGGCGCCCCGGTCGGCTCGGCCGGGCCGGTTCGGTTCGGCTCCGAAGGTGCCGCCTCTGGCGAGAGCCGAAGGCGAACGCCATAGTGTTGTGCGATAGCATAACACATTGCTTGCTACACTCAAACCCGCGAGACGCGGCTGAGTGGTCTGACCCGCGGGGGTCGGGCTGTGCGGAGGGTCGGAGGATGCGGACGGGGGTCGAGCCGAGAGCCCGGCGGCGCAACTGCGGGGGTTCGGATGGGGAGCGATGAGCTCAAGCTGCCGGGAGTCGGCCGGGGCGGGTGACGGTGGTCGGCCGAGGGCGAGGCACGTCACCAGGTGATGGCGGCAGCGCTGCGCAGATCCGGATGGAAGGCGTCGCCGGCCGGGTTGCTGGCGCCAGGTGGGGCGGGTGGGATGGAACCGGCGCCAGCAACCCGGCATCGGCCGAGGGGAGCCGCCGCGCGTCCAGCAGCGGCGGCGGGCGGCGTGGCGCGCGGCAACCGAACACCCGACGTCGACCGGGCGCATGCACCGCCGGCTGAACCGAGGCGGCGAGCGTTCAGCGACGCCGCCGGGTCGAACCGGCACCGGCCACCCGGTAACGGGTCACGGGTCACCGGTACAGAACACCGGCCAGGCCGATGCGGGCTGGTGCAAAGAGTGGCGCCAGGGCGGCACCGCTCTTCGCTGCCATGTCACGCGGTCAGGAGCTGCAGGCGGTTCTGCGCTCCAAGGATCTCGCGAACGGTCGGATTCCGTGCGGCGGCCTCCTGAAGCTCCGCCACGCGGTCCCACGGTCCGAGGTGGTCCTGGATGTCGACCGCCTCGCCCTCGATCCCGTAGCGGCCCGCGTAGAACTGCGGCGCCGCGTCTCTATCCCGGATTGCCGCTTCGATCTCGGCGATCTGTGCGAACGCGCGGCGGCGATCCGCCCAAAAGGCATCGGTTCCGGGTTGCGGACGCTGCTGTGTGATGGACATCGCTACCTCCAGGGTTGGCGCCCTCCTTGTCGAGGACAGGCCCTGGCATCGGCCGGCGGCGCGGCGGTCAAGGACGCCGCAGGCGCCGCGCAGCGGGGCGCGGGGGAGCCGAAATGCGCAGCATTTTGGGGGTACCGCGCCTCCTTGAGGGCCGTGCCGACCCGGCTGGTAGACTGAACCGACCGAGACGAGCCCTTCTCCAGGCTCGGAAGTGGCCGCAAGCGACCGGCGGCCGGGATCGCGCCGGCGCGCGTTCAGCAATGCCGGCGCGCGGCGAGGGGCGGACACCGGGCACCGGGCACCGGACACCGGGCACCGGACACCGGGCACCGGACACCGGGCACCGGACACCGGGCACCGGAC
>Ga0209475_10002477_pt1 | contig 18431 bp, 19 predicted proteins | sample tdDd471_FD_187128 | JGI IMG/M metagenome (GOLD analysis project Ga0209475, IMG submission 187128) | Marine sediment microbial communities from the Atlantic coast under amendment with organic carbon and nitrate - tdDd47.1 (SPAdes)... | ecosystem: Environmental > Aquatic > Marine > Coastal >... | reverse complement strand
CTCCCGTCTCCCGTCTCCCGTCTCCCGTCTCCCGTCTCCCGTCTCCCGTCTCCCGTCTCCTATCCCAATGCAATCCCTTGCACAAAATCCAATAAATCCCCCCTTCCTTTCCCTCCCCATACCGCCCCAAAATACAAATTCCACATTTTTCATACAAAATAGTAAACTTTTCCTTGACTTAAGAATGCAACAGAGAGATAATCATCATGCAACCGCTTGCACAGTGTGTTGTAAAAAAAGGTATTATATTTATACAGGAGTAAATAATGAAAAAATTATTAGTAGCTTTATTGGTATTAACAGCTATTACATCAACATTCGTTGGTTGTAAAAAAGAAGTTGTAGCTGGTCCCGTGACTATCTCACTCTGGACTAAAGAGGGTGAAGCTGAAGGTGCTCTTCAGTGGGTTACAGCAATGGCTGAAGACTTTTCCGCAGCTAACGAAAATATAACTGTAGAAGTTCTTAACAAAGAAACTGAAGCTCTTAGAGAAGACTTTCAGACTGCAGCCCTTGCTGGAACATCTCCAGACCTTCTATGGACAGTTTCTGACCACGCCGGTCCTTTCACAACTGCCGGTTTAATTCAGCCGGTAGATGGTTTTGCAGATATGTCCAAATTCGTAGAATCTGTTGAAATGAACGGAAGCACTTGGGCTGTTCCTATATCTTCAGGTAACCACCTGATGTTAATGGTTAATAAAAAATTCGTCAGCAGCTTTCCAAAAGATACTGATGAGTTTGTTGAAGTTGCGACATCTCTAACTAAAGACGATATGTACGGTCTTGTATATAACCTTGGTGAAGCATTCTGGATGGCTCCATGGCTTGGTGGATTCGAAGGTAAAGTATTTGCTGCTGACGGTGTTACACCAACACTAGATACTCCTGCAATGGTTAACACTCTAACTTTCTTAAGCGATCTCAAGTTCAAACACGGTGTTGTTCCTACAGAAGCTGATTACGCAGTTGCCGACACTCTTTTCAAAGAGGGAAAAGCTGCAATGTTAATCAACGGAGACTGGTCAATCGGTGGATACAAAGAAGCACTTGGTGACGATCTTATGATCGGAAGACTTCCAAAAGTATCTTCAACTGGAAAATGGCCTGCACCTTACACTGCCGGAGCATATTTCATGATTCCCGCTGATCTTGCAACAGAAAAAGAAGCTGCAGTTAAAGCATTCATCGCTTATGTAATGTCTGAAGAGCAGCAGGGAGTTCAGCTGGACAAAATGTCCAGACTTCCCGGTCTGAAAGCAGCCCTCTCCAATCCTGCAATTACATCTGACCCACTTCTTAAAGGATCTGTTTCTCAGATGGAAGTTGGAACTCCAATGCCTACAGTACTTGAAATGAGAGCCGTATGGGATGCAATCAATCCTGAGCTGTCTGCTGTAATGGCTGGATCTGAAACTCCTGTAGAAGCTGCCAAAAAAATGCAGGAAGCTGCAGTAAACGGTATTGCTAACCAGAAATAGTATTAAAACTACATTATTAGTATTTTATGTAGTAAAATTCAGTATTGCTTTTATTTGCTGAAATTATTACTTGCAAAAGGGAGAGTATGACTCTCCCTTTTTAAATGGAGGATTAAATGAGTTCACAAGTTGTCCTTACCAGTCTTGGACAGGTAGGCGGAACAATATTATGGATGTTTCTGGGATTTGCCCTTATTGAGCTTATAATCTGGATATTCGGAAAAAAGGTTCTGAGAAACAATAATACATTAGTGGCAATGCTGGTACTTCCAGCTATAATCGGATTATCGCTGCTTCTTATTTTCCCCTTGATTTATGAGGTATTGCTGGCATTCAGTAATATGAACTTATTTCATTTCAGAAATCCCGATTACAGTCTCAAAATTGGACTGGAAAATTTCATAAGGGTTTTTTCTAAACCCATTTTAAAAACGCAAACTTTTTTCCCTGTACTTCTGCGTACTTTCTTATGGACATCACAGGTTTTTGTTCATGCGTCCTTCGGAATGTTACTGGCCATGCTTCTCAACAGGCCCGGTCTTAAATTCAAAAATATATACAGAGCAATATTAATTTTGCCATGGGCTATGCCTCAGGTAATATCCGCTCTGGCATGGAGAAGCGAATTCAACTTCGGATACGGTTTTCCCAATATTATTCTAAATAGAATTGGTCTTGAAGGTATTCAATGGAAAGCCGACCCTATCTGGAACTTTCTGGCTATGATAATGACAAACATCTGGCTGGGTATCCCCTTTATGATGGTTATTGCACTGGGCGGACTCCAAAGTATATCAAACGAGTATTACGAAGCTGCCCATATGGACGGTGCATCAGGCTGGACTAAATTCACTAACATCACTCTGCCTCTAATGAAACCGGTTCTGGCACCTTCGGTAATGCTGGGAATCATATGGACATTTAATAACTTCAATATTCCATATTTCATAAATGAAATGAAACTGGAAACATCGGAAATCCTTGTTACTGCACTCTTCAGAGCTGCCTTCAACTTTAATCAGTATGGATTCGCCGCGGCTTTTGCCATAATAATATTTGCTTTACTCTTCTCTATTACACTTTTATACGTAAAATGGACAGGAGCATTGAAAGGAGTGACTGACTGATGAAAAAACTCGGACACCAGGATCCAACCTGGCTAAAAGGATTGATTCATGCGCTATTGATCGCTGCATGTCTAGTTACGATTTATCCGATACTTCGAATTGTCACTATATCTCTGAGACCCGGTGATAGATTAATGTCAACATCTCTAGCGATTATTCCGCCAGATGCAACATTGGCAAACTATAAAGCTGCCTTATTAGATCATGATTTTCTTTTATGGATCTGGAACTCTTTTGTAATAACTATCGCAACAGCTTTTATAGGACTGACTCTGGCTTCAACTTCGGCATATGCCATTTCCAGATGGAAATTCCCCGGAAGAAATTCCATGTTGATCTTTCTACTCGGAACTCAAATGATACCGGCAGCCATGCTTATGGTTCCCCTCTATATGCTTGCAGCCAAATTGGGATTGATTAATACTTACAGAGGGCTGGTAATAGCTTACTCAGTCAGTTCAGTCCCCTTCAGCATCTGGATTTTAAAGGGATTTTATGATTCAATCCCGACGACACTTGAGGAAGCGGCCATGATTGATGGAGCTTCGCGGATGTATACATTTATAAAAATCATTCTCCCTCTTACAACTCCCGCATTGGCAATCGCTTTCCTCTTTAATTTCATGAACTCCTGGAATGAGTTTATGCTGGCTAGAATCATGCTTCCCAAACCGGGAATGTTCACATGGCCTCTAGGATTACAGTCTTTACAGGGACAATATACCACTCTATGGGGTATATATTCAGCGTCTTCCATAATGCTGAGTATCCCCGTTATCATTTTATTCTTATACTCCTCCAAATGGCTCGTTTCCGGGCTGACAGCTGGTTCAGTAAAAGGGTAATATTCAAAAGGTCGCTGTTATTCTGAAAATTGGAATAACAGCGGCTTATGTTCACATTAATCAAGGTAGTACCATGGCCATTACAATTAAAGATGTTGCAGAACTGGCAGGAGTTTCCCCGTCAACAGTTTCGCGAGTAATTCACAATAATCCCAAGATAAGCGAAGAAACGAAAAAAATCGTTAATGCCGCCATGGAAAAACTCAAATATCACCCCAATGCTGTTGCCAGAAGCCTCGCCAACAGCTCGACAAAGACAATTGGACTAATATTGCCCAACTCCTCAGACGATCTCTTTACGCGTCCCTTTTTCATCGAAGCCATGCGCGGCATTAGTATTTATGCACAGAACAATAATTACAATTTAATGTACTGTTTCAGTAAAAGCGAAGAAGAGGAAGTTGAGTTTATACGGAACTATATCAATAGCGGCTGGGTTGATGGAATTGTATTATTCACAGCCAGAAAAGAGGATAAATGTATATCCTATCTTCAAAAAAGAGAATTCCCTTTCGTTGTCATAGGACAGCCGGAAAATGGTGATGATATTTTGTGGGTTGATAATGACAATATTCAGTCAATGTACAATGTCGCCAGTTACCTGGTGGAAAAAGGATACAGAGAAATCGCTCTTCTGACGGGACCTGAACAATTCGCCGTTACTCAGAACAGGAAAAAGGGTTACCTTCAGGCATTGCAGGCCAGAGGCCTGAAAGTAAATGAAAAGCTGATCCTGACAGGTGACTCTTTTTCCGAAGAGTCCGGTTATACATCAATGAAATCAATCCTGGAATCTGATACAAAAGTAGAAGCTGTAGCTGCTGCTGACGATTTTCTCGCTTTCGGAGCGATGAAAGCTATGGATGAAAAAAACATCAAAATCCCCATAGTGGGTTTCAATAACAGTCCAAGGAGTTCTTTTCAGTCACCATCGCTCTCTTCTGTGGACATCAATCCAGTTTTGCTCGGAGAGAATGCCGCGGAACTACTCATAAAAAGCCTGCAGAATAAGATTATTCCCTTTAAAAATGTCATTGTCGGAACTCGATTAATTGAGCGCGATACGACAGGCAACTATTGAATCTATCATAGCTGGACGAGTATACTGGGCTTCTTATGGCAAATATTAGTTACAACAAAATAGAATTCGTCAAGAGTGCGGCATACTGCAAAGACCTTCCTGAAGACAGAGGATATGAAGTGGCCTTCGCCGGTCGTTCCAATGCGGGAAAATCCAGTGCCCTCAATGCACTTACAAATAGAAAAAATCTGGCGAAAACCAGTAGCAAACCGGGAAAAACCCAGCATATAAATTTATTCCGACTCGATAAAAGCAGAATACTCGTAGATCTGCCCGGTTACGGTTTTTCGAAGGTCAATAGAGCTGAAAAAGCAAGGTGGCAGGGAGAACTGACAAAATATCTGGCCGAAAGACAGTGTCTGAAGGGTATTGTCCTCGTAATGGATATCAGACATCCACTGACTGAACTCGACAGGACAATGATTGAGTTTGCCGAATCAACAAATCGCGATATTCACATCATCTTGAGTAAATCTGATAAATTAAAACGTGGCAAGATCGCCGCGACAGTCTTGAAAGTAAAAAAACAGCTGAAAGAGTTTTCCATAGAAATCACAATGCAGCCCTTCTCATCTGAAAATGGAAACGGGTTAAAAGAACTGAGGCAAAAACTGGACCTCTGGTATTCGGAGAAAACAGCGTCGATAGACGCAACCTTAACGAACACAGATTCTTCGGACCAATAGTCCGGAATCTTTATTCGGAGAAAACAGCGTCGATAGACGCAACCTTAACGAACACAGACAATTCGGACTAATGTCCGTTGTCTTTAGTTGTCTTTATAAATAAGGGACACCGGAAGAATTTAAAACTTTTCCATTCTTGTTTTAATGTAACGATGCAACATTGCTGAAATTTTTCTTGTTGATTTCAATATTTCATCACTGAGAGTGGACTCTATAAGACCTATTTCAGTAGCTAAATAAATTTGAGTTCTTAATTCAGAACACGAGCCCTGAGAAATATACAAAAAACGAATAAAATCTTTGTTTGTATTTCTTTCATAACCCTCTGCAATATTTGAAGGAATAGAAACAGCTGCCCTCTGAATCTGATCACGTAAACTGTAGTCCCGACATTTATTAAAAGCCTGATATATTTTTACAGTTAGAGATATCCCCTCTCTCCAGACTTCAAGATCTTCAAATTTCCTGATCATTCTTCTATTATTTATCACCCTCAATTCTCTCCTATAAGAATATATACAGAGGATTAGAACATAGCACTTTATAAAGCGATAAAAATTTCTCCTGTCTCCTGTCTCCCTCAATCCTCCATTATTATGATTTCCACTCTCCGGTTTCTTGCCCTTCCCTCTTCGCTATCATTTGTAGCAAGCGGTTCTGAGCCACCGAGACCAGTATAGAGAAACCGGTCTTCCGCCACACCTCTTTTAATTAATTCCTGAACAACAACAAAAGCTCTTTTCAGCGATAGATCCATCTGAGACTCTACTGTTCCGATATCCGCCGTATGCCCTTTTACAAAAAAGGTTCTCTCGTCAATATTTTTCAAAGCAGCGGCGATAGAATCGAGCAACCTCCTGTCATCATTGAGAATCACTGCCTGATCGGGCACAAAATGGAGCTGCTTCAGAGAAAGAGACAGGCCTTCATCAGACTCAGATATCTCTACATCCTTCAGTAAGTCCTCATCGAATTCGTCGCGGAGCCTGTCTGCGAGAACAGCTTTTTCCATACCCCGTATCCCTTTGAAAAATGTCAGGACAAATCCGGTTTTTTCCAGAGTTCCGCCGTTTGTAAAAGTATGCATTTCCCTCATATTGTCTCTGATCAATATGGGTCTTCCAGTATCAGCTTCTATAATAATAGCCACATCATGAGTCCCTGAAATATTTTTCAATTCCTCATTGCCCTCGGGATCATCTCCCTGATTATAACGGACGGCATATTTTGCACGGATATTGTGGACATCGACTCCATTGTATTTTCCCTGCCCCTCATAGACATACTCGCAATAAATAGGAACAACAGTTTTTGAATCATTCTGAAGAATTACTTTTTCGCTGAATGCGAGCCAGCTGTCCCCTTTTTTTAAGGGTTCGTTATCGTAATTGGGAAAGGATCTGAGAAGGGGATAAGTCTGATTGCGGTCGATTATCATTTCTCCGCTCGAATAGAGGGAAAATGATGACCTGTTGATTTCATCTATCTTGGAAGCTTTTCTAAAACCATCCTTAGTCAATTCTTCAAAAACGTAATAAGTTCCATCAACAGAATAAGAACCGTCAACTTCTCTCTTTGCTTTCAATATTCCCCTATTCTGATAATAAATGTGCCCTTTATATGCCCCATTTACACGAATGCGATAGTCAGAACGCTCTATTATCCGATATTTTTCATCAGGTATAAAACTGAAAAATAGTTCGCTTTGACCATAGACGGAAAATATTGAAATAAAAGTTAAGAATAGAATCAGTTTTCTCATATTTTATATTATAAGCGAAGTGTTCGCAGGCAGCAAAACAAAGCATGTTACAGTGGGATTATTTTTGGGGCTAGACTGTAATAGGCGTAGTATGCGCGAGAGGTAAAGGCAGAGCATGATTCGGAGGGATTATTAATAAGGATAGTCCGAATTAAGCGAAGTGTTCGCAGGCAGCAAAACAAAGCATGTTACAGTGGGATTAATTTTTTGGGGGTAAGACTGTAATAGCACTTGATTTTTTTTTACAAGTACTGAAAATAGAGATATGCACAGAATTATCCTATCGGGAATCAAACACAGTGGAAAATCAACAATAGGATGGGACTTATCATCCCGTTTAGGCCTTTATTTTGCCGATCTGGATGATCTTATTTTAAGGGATGCGGAAAAGTACGAAACAATCAGGGAATTGTACCGCGATCTGGGAGCCGAGGGTTTCCAGGAGCAGGAATATATAAGTCTGCAGCACTTTCTACAAGTTAACGAAAATAAGGAATTTGTTCTTTCTCTTGGAGGGGGAACTATAGAAAATAAAAAAGCAGTTGAGTTGATGAGTGAAAATGTCTCCAGATACTTCCTCGATGCTCTAGCTGATGATCTCTACAAACGGATTATAAAAAACGGAATCCCCCCTTTTCTTGAAGGTGACGATCCATATAAAAATTTCGAGTTGATGTACGAAAAAAGAAGTGCCTTGTATAGGGAATGGGCTGATTATGATATAGACACCAGGGGCAAGAATCCCACCGAAATATCATCCGTAATTGAGTCTATAATCACTGATCAAACATAATAATCAATCTTACCTTTCAGCAATCGCTTCCTCGATGCTTTTATTTCATCACCATATTCATCGAGAATCAGTTTCAATTTATTTTCCAGGACTTCAAAGCTGAATTCCCGATAGGCAATATCAAAATTTTGCTCTGTAATCTCTCTGCTGAGAACTTTGTCATTGAGAACCCTGTTTATATCAATTAGATTTTTTTCCTCGAAAATAAGGTCTCCATTTTTGTCATAATTATCGCGAATTTCTATATTCCTGAATCCGCACATTTTAATATCGGTCTTGTAAACAAGATATGTAGTTGTGATAAGGGGAACTTTTGCCGCTATCGTCTCGAGTAGAGCATTTCCGAAACCCTCCCAGATCGGCAGATACGTGACGATGTCGGCATTAACCAGAACATCGCGGTTTGTGTAGATTCTACCCAGATCAGCATCAGTTCTTCGGATTGATTCCACTCTTTCAGCTATAAAATGAAGATTGACATTCCGCCTGGCAGCCAGTGCTTTTATATCATCGATATAATTGTGTTCGGTCTCATCACCTTCATAAAGAGATATAATGAAATGAACCCTATGGGCGTCTTCTTCATACTTCTCATTATATCTGGCAACCAGTTCTACGGAATCTTCAATCCTCTTACGGGGTACGACACGGGTGGGCTGGACAAATAGAAGATCATCTTCTGAAAAACCCAGATCTTTCCGAAAGTGAGAATTATATTCATCTCTTACGGGGGGGTGTTTAAAGTCTTCACAGTTGTGAACGACATGGGGATTCACTCTTTTGATGGACCGGAGGATGTGTCCCGCATAAGATGAAATAACCACATGCTCTATTCCGAGATCTGTAGGGGGCATGATTTTGTTCAGAAAAGCCTCTATATGATTATGAGAATAACGGCTTCTCTCCCACCAGAAATCATGGTGGTGAAATATCACAGCCATCCTCTGATCCGTTGCCAATCTATGAACTGCTATACCGGCAAGAAGGCTCATGGGCATGGCATTTGTATTTTCCCCGATTAAAACATCTATCTCCCTATTCTGAATGAATTCATAAATGATTGATGCGGCTTCCGTTCCTGCTTCGACCAGTTCATCAATAATGGCTACTTTCCGCTCAAGAGATAGATGGGGTGGATGTTTTGTCAGATGAGGAAAGACCAGTTTTTCAAAATGCTTCTGTTCACCTGAATCAAATCTTATCTGATTCAGTGTCAGGCAGTTTTCCGGTTTAACCAGCACCAGAGGAGAGGAAAACACTCCGGAAATGGCAAATATTTCATGACCGAGCCTGGTAAAGACCTCTATCCATTTATCAACTTCCAGTGAGACGCCATCAACATCTCCCAGTTTACCACTTATAAAACAGATTCGAAATGTATCCATATCAGATTAACTTCAACAGTGCCGGTTCATTGATAATCTCAAAATGACCTTTCTCTTTTCTGATATATCCGCGTTCAATCAGACTGTCTGCAGCATAATAGAGGTTCCTTCTGCTGACATTGAAGACAGAAGCCAGAGCTGTCATGCTTTTGTAAAAATATTTCCCTTTAAACTGATCTGCAATAATTACATAGGCGAGATAATTTTCCAGTTTATAAAGATTCCTTTTTAGCATTTTATCTGTCAGATCCATTAAATTCCGGTTTGACAGGTCCAAAATAAAAATCTTAAAATCCTTATCTCTTTCGAGTTCTGTGATCACATCATGGGGGATTTCAAGAACTACAGAATTTTCCAGGGCAAAAATGTCAAAGATCATCCGGTCATGATAATAAATTAATTCGCCAATACTGTTAAAAGCCTCAGCAATAAGAACATGATAGGGATTCCCCTGTTTATCTCCATAGGAGAAGGACACAGTACCTTTGACAAGGAAAAGGATACCGTCGGGTAGTCTTATCTTACCACCGGTAGCATAACTGCAGACTCTTATTTTATTTTTGAGGTTTTCATTGAGAAAGGGTTCAATGGGAGTTCCTGAAATTAGTTCGTCTAAACTGTTCACATAATCCTCCACGAGTGGTATTAAATTTAATTATGATTCAGGGGACCGTAATTTTAAAGAGTAATTGAATATATAAATTCAAAAAAAGGGCTGCCCTATGGACAGCCCTATATTTGCATCAATAAAGATTTATTTAGAATATAAAGGCCTTTCCTGATATTTAGTATGCAGAAGCTCATGAGATTTGTGACTCATCGGCTTCTCGAGATAATCTTTGTACACCTGAACGATTTCAGGATTTTCATGAGATTTTCTCACAACAGATTTTTCATCATCTTTATAGATTCCGGCAACACGCTGTGCACGAACTTCATCAGTAGTTCCATAGGGCTGACCACCACCGGCGATACATCCACCACGACAAGCCATAACTTCGATGAAGTGATAAGGTGCAGGTTCGCCCTTGGCTTTTGCCTCACGTACTTCATTGAGAATTTCTTCAACATGAACCATACCGTGTGCAACTGCCACTTTGATCTCAGTTCCGGCAAAATCTACTGAACCTTTTCTGACACCGTCCATACCACGTACTGCGTGAATGTTAACATCTTCAAGTTCTTTATCGGTTACCAGTTTGTAAGCTGTTCTTACGGCAGCTTCCATAACACCACCGGTTACACCGAAAATAGTACCGGCACCGGAATAGTCACCTATCGGGCTGTCAGCTTTTTCATCTTCGAGGCATTCAAAACAGATTCCCGAAGCTTTGATAAGTCTGGCAAGTTCTCTAGTAGTTAAAACAAGATCCATGTCCTGTTCACCAGAAGCCCACATATTATCATCTCTGGTAATTTCATACTTCTTTGCAGTACAGGGCATTATTGCTACTGTGAATACATCTTTCGCAGGAGTTTTAATTTTCTCTGCATAATATGTCTTGGTCATTACTCCCTGCATCATCATTGGTGATTTTGCAGTAGAGAAATGCGGAATCATATCATTGGCATATTTTTCCATATAATCAGTCCATGCCGGACAGCATGAAGTAATCTGAGGAAGAATTCCGCCATTGGTGATTCTGTCAACAAGCTCTGATCCCTCTTCCATAATGGTGAGGTCAGCGGCAAAGTTTGTGTCAAAAACGGAGTCAACTCCGAGTTTCCTCAGAGCAGCATAGATCTTCCCGGTAACCAGTTCTCCAGGAGCCATACCGAAGGCTTCACCGAGAGCAACACGGACAGCCGGAGCAATCTGTACAGAAACGTGCTTCTTATTATCTCTGATCGCTTTCATAAACTGTTTAGTTTCATCTTTTTCATAGATGGCACCAACTGGACAGTGAGCAGAGCACTGACCACATTTGATACAGGGGCTTTCATTGAGCAGAACACCTGCAGCAGGTGCGATTCTCGTAGCATGCCCTCTTTCGAGGAACTCGAGAGCCCATACGTTCTGCAGCTGTTGACATACATTGGCACAGCGACCGCAGTTAACACATTTTCTCGGATCCAGGATGATTGAAGGAGTTGAGTCATCAGCTTTGATTTCTGTTACATCTTCATGGTAGGGGATCTCTCTGATACCGAAATCAGCCGAAAGATCCTGCAACTCACAAGTAGTGTTTCTACCACATGTTAGGCATTCCTGCGGATGATTGGCAAGAATCATTTCCAGTACAGTTCTTCTGACTTTCATCAGCTCCGGGTCATGAGTAATGTAATTCTGACCATCAACTACTTCTGTTGCACAGGCCCTTACCATTTTGGGAGAACCCTCAACTTTACAAACACATAATCCACAGGCGGCCCATGGGTCCAGGTCGTCATGAACACATAGTGCCGGGATTTTTATTTCATCGGTTAAAGCCGCTTTCAGGATAGTCATTCCTTTTTCCACCTGAACGGGCTTACCATTAATTTTTATTTCTACAGTTTCCACCGTTATTTCTCCTTAATGTTCCTACGAAACAAGAATTGCGCCGAATTTACAGCTATCGTAACATGCACCACATTTAACACAGGCATCCTGATCAATAACATGGGCAACTTTTCTTTCACCGGCAATACAGTTAACAGGACATTTTCTCGCACAGACTGTACATCCGATACACTTGTCTTCAATTACTGAATACTGAACAAGATCTTTACATTTTCCGGAACGACATTTGCCATCCCTGATATGTTCAAGAACTTCCTCTTCAAAAGTATTGAGAACTGAAAGTACCGGGTTTGGAGCTGTCTGCCCAAGACCGCAGAGTGATGCCTTTTTCATAGCAGCGCCCATATCTCTCATCTTATCTATATCATCCATATCACCATTGCCCATGGCAATCTTATCCAGGATTTCATAGAGCTTTTTGGTTCCGATTCTACATGGCGCACATTTACCGCATGACTCTTCAACACAGAAATCGAGGTAGAACTTGGCAACGTCAACCATACAGTCATCTTCGTCCATAACGATCATACCACCGGATCCCATCATGGATCCAACAGCCAGAAGACTGTCAAAATCGATTGGAGTATCGAGGAATTCTTCTGTTAGAACACCGCCCGAAGGTCCACCGGTCTGAACGCCTTTGAATTTTTTACCGTTTGGAATACCACCACCGATATCGAAAACGATCTCTCTCAGAGTTGTACCCATGGGAACTTCGATAAGACCGGAGTTTTTGATTTTACCGGTAAGTGCGAAAACTTTAGTTCCTTTTGAACCTTCAGTACCATACTGTGCAAACCAGTCTCCACCTTTTGAGATGATTACAGGAATATTGGCATATGTTTCAACATTGTTGATTACTGTAGGTTTGCCGAAAAGACCTTTTGCCGCCGGAAATGGCGGTTTTGGAATCGGCATTCCTCTTTTCCCTTCTATAGAAGCGAGAAGCGCGGTTTCTTCACCACAAACGAATGCTCCGGCACCAAGTCTGATCTCAAGATCAAAAGAAAAGTCAGTACCCAGGATATTGTCTCCCATCAGTCCTTTTTCTCTTGCCTGATCCATAGCGATTTCCAGTCTTTCGATTGCCAGTGGATATTCTGCACGGATGTAGATAGCACCTTTATCGGCACCGACACATTTACCGGCAATAATCATTGCTTCGATAACTGAATGCGGATCACCTTCCAGTGTTGCCCTATCCATATATGCACCGGGATCGCCTTCGTCGGCATTACATACAACGTATTTCTGATCTGATTCGATTCTCTGGGAAAAGCTCCATTTCAACCCTGTAGGGAAACCAGCTCCTCCACGTCCTCGAAGTCCGGATTTTTTCAATTCATCAATAATATCATCCCCGGATAGTTCAAAAAGGGCTCTTTCAAGTCCCAGATAACCATCTCTGGCAATGTATTCATCAATACTTTCCGGATCTATAAGACCACAGTTTCTAAGTACGATTCTTTCCTGTTTTTGGTAGAATTTAATATCTTCTGCTTTAAACTCACCTTTTTTACTGTCATCTTTATATAACAGTCGATCAACCATTCTACCTTTAATGATGTTTTCAGAGATAATCTCTTCAGCGTCTTCAGGTTTTACTTCTACATAAAAAGCTTCATCGGGAAGTACTTTAACAATAGGTCCCTTTTCACAAAAACCGAAACAACCGGTTTTCACAATCTGCAGATCATTCTGCACACCTTTTTTTTCAGCCTCATGTAATAGAGATTTGAAAATCTCATTACCTTTTGTAGATTCACAGGCAGATCCACCACAAACTAATACATAATTTTTAACGGCCATTCTTTCCCCTCTCTACTGCTTTATAATATCTGCTGCAGGTTTGTCATAAACATGTTCGTTTACAAGCTGACCATCAACAATATGCTGATGTACAATCTCTTTTGCAACCTTAGCATCTACTTTTCCATAAATAGTATCAGGCATGCCCGGTGTTCTCACCTCAATAGTTGGTTCAACATGGCATAAACCCATACATCCGGCCTGTCTGATAATAACATTATCGTTACCGACTTTCTTGAGCTCTTCCAACATCACATCGAGAGCTTCTTTTGCACCTGCAGCAATTCCGCAGGTTCCCATACCAACAATAACGAGAGTCTCTTTGCCTTCAGTATCTCTCTGACTGGCTTCAAGCTTTTTAGCTTCTCTCAGTTTTCTTAAATCTTCTAAAGTCATTTTTGACATTATCAGTCTCCTACGGTCGCATAGACGAGCAGTAAACTCGTTTACGACCAGTCTGTTTTCAACTCTTCTTCCTGGGAAGTGATAAAATCTCGTAATAAACTCAGTGATGAAACACTGTTTAGATCTCCCAGAATATCCTGCATCTCTTTTCTGTTTACTGTGTAGGAATCAGATCCCTTATCATCTGCATATGATCTTTCGGCACTCATACCGTAAGATCCTTCAAAACACATGACCTGATAAAGCAGGGAAATAATATCCCCTACAGGCGGTGTATCGATGTTCTTCAGATTAAACTCAATGTCTATTGAGGTCCCTTTTCCTTTCTCAGAACTTATATCAAAATTACCGTCGGTCATTGATAGTGTCTGGATTAAAAAAGGTAGTCCTAATCCGACTTTGCGATGTATATGCTTTTTCCCATCTGTATAAAAAGGATCGGTTGCCATCTTAAGTTCGGCTTCAGACATTCCGCATCCATCATCTTTAATTCCGACTTTGAATGATTCTGTAGTCTGATTCAAACTCAGAAGAACCTTCCCGGCATCAGCTTCAATAGAATTCTGCACCAGGTCCAATACACAGTCACTAAGGGAAAAGTGCATTTCTACTCAGTATATTTAGCTATAACAGCCGGAAGCTCATCTGTTCCGATTTTTCCATAAACGTCGCCATTTACAGTTAATACCGGCGCAAGACCACAACATCCGATACATCGAACCGCTTCAAGTGAATATAAACCGTCATCAGATGTACAGTTAACTCCGACGCTTAGCAGGTTCTCGAGTTCCTGTATTAAATCCTCGCCACCTTTCAGGTAACATGCTGTTCCCATACATACGGCGATTTGATTTTTACCGGGTTTTTCAAGTTTGAAAAAGTGATAAAAAGTAATAACTCCATAGATTTTTGCAAGAGGAACGTCGAGCATCCGCCCAAGTTCAATTGCAATTGTTCGCGGTATAAAACCGTACTCTTCCTGTGTTTTGTGCAATACCATGATAAGATTTCCCGGCTTATCACGCCATTCTGCCACAAAGGTTTTCAGAGCATCAGTAACTTTATACTCTTCAGTTGTCTGCATGGAACCTCCCTAGACCCCTATAAATAGTCTAAACATATCAATTTGATTTGATAAATTTTTCAAAACTAAAATTAACAAATAAATAAAAGTTTATCAATTGAAAATTATAGATATTGTTCACAGTTTAATTTTTTTTTGGAATTTACATAATCGTTTACATTTCCTCCCCCTGATGGTAAGATTTCCTGCCAAATAGATGAGGAGAATTATGTGAAACTTAAAAGCATTAATCAAATTCTAGGCTATGTTGAGCTCGTTGAAAATAGGGAATTTGAATTATTTTCAAATGGTTATACATCTGACCTGCTCAGTGATGTTATGGGCAATGCCCAGGCCGACTCCGTTTTAATCACAATTCAGGCGCACAAGAATACAATTGCTGTTGCGACACTGTCCGATTTAAGAGCGATAATACTCTGTAACGGCCGTCAGGCTCCGGAAGACATGATAAAAGCCGCTGAAGATGAGAGCATTGCTATTTATCTTACAGATGATAATCAATTTGACGCTTCATGGAAAATCAGGCAACTTCTGGAAAACTGATGCTGCTGAAATGTGACCTTCATATCCATTCATGCCTCAGTCCCTGCGGTTCTCTGGATATGTCACCTTCACAGATCGTCAGAATTGCCCTTGAAAAAGAGCTGGATGTTATCGCCCTGGCCGATCACAACAGTGCCCTGAACTCTATTGCCTTTGAGGTCTGCTGTAACAAAAGCGGGATAACTCCCCTCTTTGCCATAGAGGCTACAACTTCTGAAGAATTTCACGGCCTGTGTCTTTTCCAAACTTGTGCAGATGCAGTGGAATTCGGCAAAATGTTGTATGAGAACCTCCTTTCCCGATCGAATATTCCAGAAAAATTCGGTGACCAGGTCTATGTTGATGAAAATGATAATATTCTGGGAGAACTCGACAAGTATCTGACAGGAGGCGCATTGAGTTATTCCAGTGATCAGTTATTGACACTTGTCCATTCTGCGGGAGGATTATTTATTCCAGCCCATATAGATCGCCCGGCCTTCAGTATCAGCAGTCAGTTAGGTTTTATCCCCCCCGATCCCTATGATGCTCTTGAGATCACAAGCTATCCGCCTCAACTCAATACCGGCTCTATTCCCTTGATCTCCAATTCCGATGCCCATTATCCCGAAGATATTGGTAAGCGTTTTTTTTATCTCGAGAGTAAAAGCCGAAAACCAGAAGACATTTTTGACTCGATAAAAGAGGGAAAAACCACACCTTCTATTAAAAATTAAACATAAAAATTTGTTTTTATCTCTTTTTTGCAATATATTTTGACATTGCGAGGTCAAATTCTTGTTATAAAGGTTTGAAACCTGTCGCATTAGACATTAGAATTTTTAAAGAGTCGAAGCGACTCTATTAAGGAGATTTAAAATGAAAAGAACAGGAATTGTATTGTCAATTCTAACAGTGGTTATGCTTTTGGCATCTTGTGCATCTGCACCTCCACCAGCTGCTGCGGCACCGGCTCCGGAACCAACAGCAAAGGGAAGCAATCTTCCGGATTTCTTTCTCAATCCGCCGATATTTGAAGATCAGATTGTCGGGCTTGGTATGGCAAAGATGTCAAGTGACAGTATTTCAAGACAGACTGCTATTATGAGAGCTAGAACTGATATCGCTTATCAGATGAATACAAGAGTGGAAGCTATGCTTACTGATTATTTCCAGGAAGCCGGCTCCGAAGACAGCACACAGGTAATTACATTTGTAGAGTCTATTTCCAAACAGATTACAAATATCGACCTTAAAACGGCTGTAACCAAGCAGCAGGCTGAGAATGAAGGGACCTGGTACGCAATGGTTGTTTACCCGATCAGAGCTCTTACCGATGAAGTAAGTGATCTGTTCGAAAGAAATGAAAATGCGGCGTTTGCCGAATTTAAAGCCGATGAAGCTCTGGCAAGGCTGGAATCATCACTTGAAGATAAACCACTTGTAACAACTGAAGACGGAACAGAATAAATTTACAATTGATTTTTTGATTTGAACAGGTATAGGCTTTAGTCTATACCTGTTTTTTTTAGGAGCAGAACAGATGAGTGCAAAATATTTTGCCGTTGTTTTTATTATACTGATGTTTATCAGCAGCTGCTCAACAATGAATGATACATTGAACCCGATAGTAGATGAACAAAAGGCAGTTGAAACCAAACCTGTACAGCCTGTGTCCATTGAAGATCTTTCTCTTTTCACAACACCTTCAGAAGATTCATTCAAAATATTTGCAATCAGCCCCCGATTTCTGAATCCTATAGATGAACAAAATTTCGCTCTCGCCAGCGCGGCCAGACAGATTTCCATCTATTATGGTGCTCAAATCAGCTATCAAAGACTGATTGATGAAAATATTGTCGGAACAATACAGATTCAGCAGGTTGATATCGATTACAACCGCGATCTGGCTTTGTCCATTATCGATAAACTGGAAATTGTTGAAGAATCTGATGGCCTTGATTATTATGCGGCAATTGTCAGGTTGAATGATGTCCGCATCCCGTTATTTCCCACTATAGAATTAATACCCGGAACTAAACCGGCATGGATAAATGAACCTCCTCAATTTGAAGGTTACCTGACGGGAGTCGGGATTTCCGGACAGAGAAAATCTGTATACGATTCATGGGAACAGGCCGATAAACTGGCCATGGCTGAAATTGCCGAAAGCATTAATACAAATATCCAGTCAGGGACTGCCAATATTGAGCGGGGAACCGGATCGAGACAAGAATCGGCTTCCGTAATTAAAACCTTTTCTGTATCTGATGTCTATCTGAATGGTATCTACATCATTAGTCGATGGCGGGAACCGGACAACAGTTATTATTATTCTTTTGCAATAACAAGAAAGCCGTAAGATTTTATTGTATATTATTACCAGAGAGATATAATAAAGATATCCCGTAGCAGAGCTACAAGATATCTGTGTTCGTAGATGTTGCGGCAAAGCCGCGATATATACAAAGCCTTCTTCACCAGAACAAAGCTCTGGAGATGAAGGCTCGACGAATATTCATAATAATCAATAAAGGAAGTACTATGAAAGTGAAATCCTTTCTTCTAATTCTTATAATTTTTACATCTGCACATATAAGTGCGCAGGATAATACTGAAGCTGTAATCCTCTACCTCGAAGGAACTGTAGATATTACCCGGGACGGTGAGTATCTCGATTATGCTGATGTGGATATCGGTACAGTCATCGAAAACTACGATATGATTGAAACAGGTGGTGATGGTTACATCGAGATCGAAGTGAAGACTCCTGTTTCTCCCGCTGTCACTTTAAAAATTATGGAAGATACCAATTTCTACTATGAAACAAAAATTGTTCAGGGTACTACAAAAACGAGTTTCCAGCTTCTCGCCGGTTCAATGGGAATGAAAGTTCAGAAACTCTACGATGATAATGAGCTGGACATCAAAGTGAACAACAGCGTTAT